>Ga0209409_1000165_pt1 | contig 73310 bp, 50 predicted proteins | sample AD_JPNMR1_MetaG_FD_184424 | JGI IMG/M metagenome (GOLD analysis project Ga0209409, IMG submission 184424) | Active sludge microbial communities of municipal wastewater-treating anaerobic digesters from Japan - AD_JPNMR1_MetaG (SPAdes) (version 2) | ecosystem: Engineered > Bioreactor > Anaerobic... | reverse complement strand
GTTTCTCTGTTAGTAACTTTTACTTGTTTTTTCAGATATCCTCTTTTTTCGGTTTCTTTTAAATCGCCTTTATTATAAACGAACTTTGAAATTTCTACATTCAGAATTACATCCGGAGGACGGTTTTGTGTGTTTGTAGATATTGTCTGATTATAAAAACCTTTTCCTGTTGCAGTTTTATTCCCTGCATCAACTAATTTTATAAAAGGATTATTGGCTTCGAGAATGTTTTCAATAATTTTGGCTTCCAAAGTTGAAGCAATTTGTGCATCGGTTGAAACATTCTGAATTTTAGAAATTTGAACCACAATTGTTCCTTTTTCCAAACATTCAGCTTTTAGTTCATGCGAGTTTTTATAGTTTGAGGCATTTCTGATAATTTCATCAAAAACATAATATGCTTTGCGAAACTGTTGTTGATCCATTAACTTTAATCCGTTTCTGTATTTAGGTTCGTTTATTGAGATAACGAGTTTATCTTCTGCATCTTTATAATTTGATTGAAACTTTACTACTTCTCGGAATGCTTTTTCAGCATCGGCAAATTTTTCATCATCAAGAAATTTTATACCCTCATAATATTTGTCTTCGACATAAACATTTTTTACCTCATCGTAATACTCATCATAAAAAGAAGGGAAATTAAGCTCAACTCCAACGGAAGCAATTTTGTTGTAGTAATCTTTGGCATCCTGATAATAATAAACAGCTTCTTTGTTTTTTTGATCGTTATACGCTTTGTTAAACTCGGATAATTTTTTACTCAAAGTCATTTGTCCGGTTCGTTTCAATCCTGCCATGGCTTCGATGTTAGTTCTTTTAATTGACAAAGCCTGATAAAACATATCGGCAGCATCTGAATATTGTCCCAGAGCTTCGTATTTTAATCCTTTTTTGGTGTATCTTTTGCTTGCACAGCTTCCCAATACAACAACCAAACTTAATAATACTGCTAAAATTGTAATTTTTCTTTTCATAATTATTGGATTTTAATTGCCAAATTTAAAAATTATTTCAAAATATTTTTATTTAGGTTCAGTTTTCTTTTGTCATTATCATTCAAATTAAGAATAATCTCTCCATTTTTACGATTTATGGAAATTGATTTTATTTCATAAAATTTTCCGTATAAATCACATTTTATGCCATTTATTACCATCAAGTCAATAATTTCGGCTTTAATGTTATTTATTCTGAATTTAGCTTTATCTTCAAAAATAATTTCGCCAAAACGTACTTGTGAATTAGCATAAACGTAAATAATTCCATTCTCTGAAACTATGGTTTTCAGTTGCTTTAAATTATCATAGGTTTCGGAATATTTATTTTTGAATTCCTGATTCATCGCAATAATCGAAGCTAGTATCTCTTTAGATTCCAATGAAATATTTCCTCTTTGTAATATCGCAAGAAAAGCAATAATTCCCGAAACCCGTATATCATATTTTTGAGATATGTATGTTTCTGTTAAATTTTTCCAGGTCATTGCAAATTCGTAGGAATTTTTTGAAGAATATATAGATGAATTTACGAGTTGAACTTCTGAGCCGTCGAATTTTCCATAAACAACTATTTTATCTCCTTTATCCACTACAGTATTTTCTGAACCGGTCGAAGATTGTTCGCTGAGTTTTTCATAACCTAAAAAATTTCCCTTTTTATCGAAATTTGCAGCAAAAAACATATTTGAAGTTTCTATATCATGAACTAATCCACTGGTTCTAAGCCATAATAAATTAAAGTTTTCGTCCCAGCAAATCATAAATAACTCTTTTGTACCGGAATTTAAAGCTGTTTGGTCGCCAACTTTGATATTATGAGTAAAATATCCGGAAAGATATATTTTTCCTTCGGAATAAGCTATACCCACAGGCATTAGACTTCCATTTCCGTGAATAAGTTCAATATGTAGAATTTCGGCTTTATCGTTTGATTTTGCAACAAATGCCATTGATTCGTTTTCTGCAGGTTTAATGGTATTGTTATTATAAACAATTTCGTCCTCTATAAGTCCGGTCAAAAACCATAAATTTTTTGAAGGATTTACAATATCTCCTGAATAATTAGTTTTAATAAAGCCTTTAGCCACAAAATTTTTCCATATATCATCAGTAATGTTATTAACAGACTCTGAAGATCTAAGTTTTATAATATTAACTTCTGATTTAACATATTCAGGCATACAAACACCAACCGGAGCATTTATGTAAGTTGGATCGCAAACTATATACTTGCTGTTGTCAATAAGATAATAAGCTCCGTTTATTAACTCGTTAAATTTAACCGCAGTTGCAACGTGGTCGGGATAATTAAGAGCTACCAAAGGCAAGTTTAGAAATTGTCGGACAAGATATGAGTAAAACACTGCTCTATCTTCACAATCGCAATATTTATAATGGAAAATTTCCTCGGGGAAGAAAAACTTCTCGTATCCAAATTGTTCTTGATCGGTTTGGTAATCAAATGCAAGCTGAACAAAAGCAAGCAAAAAGTTTGCAGCCTCAAGTTCTCCCATATCCTTTATAATCGGATAAATATTTTTATTCAAAGATTCTTTTACATAAGAAGAAATCCCTGCATTAAAAAATATCTGAATTTCTCCCTGAGGATAGTCGTTATAAAAATCAATAAGATTCTTACTATAGTTAATATCAAAATTGTAAGTTTTTCCATTATACTCAAAACTCAGTTTCTTAATAACAACAAGATCCCCCAATACCGGAGTTTGATAAATGTTAAAATTCATTATTTGATTTGCTTCGGGATAATTACTGCGGAAGGTGTATATTGTTTTCACTCCCGACCCGTTTTCAAAAATGTAATACTTTAAATTATCCAACACAAAATATGAATAACCGTAAATTGTATTTATCGAAGGAATTAACAAATAAATATTTGTTCCGGAATAGCCTACTTTTACTCTGTAACCCGATTTTGAAAGTAAGAACCATGTGAGTAATTTTGCGGAATTAGTATTTTCATAAATACGTGATGCACAATTTTCAACCAATTTATAATATCCCCAGTCATTAAGAGAATGATACTTTTTAAAATCAAGCATTTGACCCACTACTCTGTAATAATCGGTTTCGAGGATCGATTCCCAAAAATTTGCAATATTTGATTCGTTAACATAACTTATCTCTATTTCTTTAAACTTTTTTGGAAAAATCAAATTAAAATCAGAACCGTAAAAATTCAACGTTAAATCATCATAATCTTTTTTAGAGGCAGGAGTTTCCGAAACAGGTATATTAACATAATTAGAACTTATTTGATATACTTCATTTTCTTCGGTGATGTTTGATTTTTTCTGAGAGAGTTTTTTAGCTGGAGTTTTCTCATTTTTTTTATCATAAACAGGAATTTTATCCGGACCCGGCAATGTTATTGGTTTTTGTTCGGAAAATAATTTAAAATTTTCCCAGTCTTGTTTTAAAAATTCGAGAAATTCTTTATCTCTGTCTTCTTTAAATTTTTCAAAATTCTTAGTTTCTTCTATAAAAAACCTTTCATAATCATTTTTAAGTTTGTTATAGAATGCCGTATCAACTTGAGCAACTGTATAAATTCCAAATAACAGTAAAACACCGACAAAAAAAATATTTTTCATACACTTAATTTTTGTATCCAAAGAAACAATTATTGTACCATCAAAAAAAATGAAAAAAATTTTTTTTAAGATTGTTGCAGGTTTAAAAATTTTTATCACTTTTACACCGCAAAATTAAGTAAAAAAAAAAATTAAATATAGAGCACAATGAACGGAAATAAATTAAGAGTGATAAAAGATTACGAAAAGTTGCCTAAAGAAATTCAGGAACAGATTAAACTGACTTATCCCAATGGATTTAGCCAGCATTTAATAACTTTTACAGACAAAGACGGTAAATTAGTTAGTGCACTTCCTTTTGAAACAGAAGACAAGTACTATTTAGTACGAATGACAAAGCAAGAGGCTTTGGATATTGTTTTTGCCGATGATGATTACGACGAAGACGGAATATTGAAAGAGACCGTAAAAGAAGAGTTTTCAGACAAGTATGCCGAATTGGATTATCTTAATGAAGTATTGGGCAACTCAGAAGATGACTTTGATGACGACAGTTATGATGATGATGATTTTGATGATGATATCGATGATGAAGTAGATGATGTAGATAATATTGATGATATTGACGATGAAGACATTTAGTAAAAAAGCCGGTTAAACCGGCTTTTTTTTAATTTATTACACCCATTTCTTTTCCAACTTTTGTGAATGCATATATAGCTTTATCAAGATGGTGAATTTCGTGAGCTGCCGACAACTGAACTCTTATTCTTGCAAGCCCTTTAGGAACAACCGGATATGAAAAGCCAATAACGTAAATACCTTCTTCGAGCAGTTTGGCAGCAAAATCCTGAGCTAATTTTGCCTCGTATAACATTACTGCACAAATAGCAGATTGCGTAGGTTTAATATCAAATCCGATGTTGGACATTTTCTCCATGAAATATTTTGTATTAAAGTGGAGTTTATCCTGAAGTTCGTTAGTCGCACTCATCATTTCGAGCATTTTTATACCGGCAGCAACAACCATCGGAGGAATTGAATTTGAGAATAAATATGGTCTTGACCGTTGACGAAGCATTTCAATAATTTCTTTCTTACCGGTAGTAAATCCGCCTATAGCACCACCAAAAGCTTTTCCTAAGGTTCCGGTAATTATTTCTATTTTGCCTTTAAGGTTAAAATGTTCGGTAACTCCGCGTCCGGTTTCTCCGACAACACCGGCAGAATGCGATTCGTCAACCATAATCATTGCGTTATATTTCTCTGCCAACTGATAAATTTTATCAAGAGGAGCGACATTTCCGTCCATGGAGAAAACTCCGTCTGTTACTATGAGTTTAAATCTGCAATCTTTGGCAGCAATCAATTGTTTTTCGAGATCCTCAACATTAGCATTTTCATATCTGAATCTCTGAGCTTTACAAAGACGAACACCATCAATGATGGAAGCATGATTTAAAGAATCCGAAATTATTGCATCCTGTTCGTTAAGCAGTGGTTCAAAAACTCCACCATTTGCATCAAAGCAAGCTGCATATAAAATGGTATCTTCGGTACCGAAAAATTCTGCAATTTTTGCTTCCAATTCTTTATGAAGATTAGTTGTTCCGCAAATAAATCTTACGGAGGACATGCCATAGCCGTGAGAATCCAGGGCTTTTTTTGCAGCCTCTATAAGCTGAGGGTTGTTCGAAAGTCCAAGATAATTATTTGCACAAAAATTTAATACCTTTTGTCCGGTATTTAACTCAATTTCAGCTCCTTGCGGTGATACAATTATCCTTTCCGATTTATAAAGACCGGCTTCTCTGATATCACTGATTTCTTTTTGTAAATAGCTCTTAAAATCGCTGTACATATCTGATATTTTTAATGATTACTTGCAACAAAAATAATAATTTTGACATAGAAAAAATTTAATTTTTTTATTTTTAAAACATTATTTGTAATTATTGCGTTAAATCTTTTTTACGAGCAAAAAAATTGAAGAAAATTCTAATAATATTGTTTGTTTTTATTACTATTTTACCAGAAGTAAAATCTCAAAATCTTATTAATACTCGCAGAAAAATATTTCAAATAAAATCAGACACACTCTTAATTGATACTTTAAGCATCTGGCAGGAAAGTATAAAATTTTACGACATAAAGAATGAACAACTTTTAAATTTTAATTATGAATTTGATTTTTTCAAGTCAGCAATTATTTTTAAAGAAATCCCCAAATATGATAGTATTGCTGTAGAATACAAAGTTTTTCCGGTAAATTATTCAAAGCCGATTTCATTATTCGATAAGAGTAAACATCTAAAAGCAGAAAGATTACCTGAAAAGAAATATGATTATGTTATTGAAAGAGATTATCTGAGAGATGCCAATCTAAACAAAGATCTATCCCGTAGAGGAAGCATAAGTAGAGGTGTTAATTTTGGTAACAACCAGAATGTTTCTTTAAATTCGGGATTGAATTTACAACTCGACGGAAAACTTAACGAAGAAATTTATATCGTTGCTGCCATAAGCGACAATAACATTCCCATTCAACCAGAAGGCAATACTCAATACATTCAAGAGTTCGACAAGGTTTTCATTAAACTTTATAACGAAATTTTAGCTCTTACTTTCGGAGACTTTGAACTAAGAAAGCCCACAGGTTTTTATATGAATTATTTAAAAAAAGTCCAAGGAGCAAGTATTAGTGTAAAACAAGAAAAATATGTCAAGGATAAAAAATTTGGTCTTGAATCAAGTTTAAGTGGGGCGGCAACAAAAGGAAAATTCCACAGGCTGGAGTTAAGAGGACAGGAAGGTAATCAAGGCCCATATAAACTTACCGGAGCAAATAACGAACAAAACATAATAATCCTTGCAGGTTCGGAAAAAGTTTTTGTTGACGGAATTTTACAAGTTCGAGGTTTGGACAATCAATATGTTATAGACTATAATACGGGAGAAATTACATTTACTCCAAAACAACCTATTAATAAAGACAAAAGAATAATTATCGAATTTGAATATACAGAAAAAAGTTACACCCGTTTTTTGATTGGAAGTACAAATAAAGTGACTTACGGTAATTCAGAATTTTATTTGAATTTTTATCAGGAAAAAGACAGCAAAAACAGCCCGATTGACCAAGATTTAACACCTTATGAAAGATTTTTACTTATGCAGGCAGGCGACAACACAGAATTTGCAAGAGTTCCTGCCTTTGATTCGATAGGATTCTCAACCGAAGAAATAAGATATGAATTAAGAGACAGTATTGTCAAAGAAGAATATTTCGACTCAATTTTTGTTTACAGCACAAACCCCATAAAAGCAATTTACAGAGTTAGATTTGTGTATTCCGGACCTAATAAAGGAAATTATAAGAGAAGCATAAACACGGTAAACGGAAGAGTTTTTGAATGGGTTGCTCCTGAAAATGGAATCCCACAGGGAGATTATGAACCATATAAAATATTAATAAGTCCCGAACAAAAACAATTAATAAACTTTGGTGTCAATGTTAAACTCGATGAAAAAACAACATTTAGTACAGAAATAGCCATCAGTAATAACGACAAAAACACTTTTTCGAACAAAGATGCCGATGATAATCAAGGATTAGCCTGCATATCATCTCTGGAACGCAGCTTTTTAAAAAACGATAAAAACCTGCTTTCAGTCAAAATCACTTACTCTTATCAGCAAAAATATTTCAGGGGAATAGAAAACTATAGAACTCCGGAATTTACGAGAGACTGGAATTTTAAGGAATTTTATCCCGAATCAGACGAAAACTTTTTGAATTTTACTTTAAACTTTAATTCAAAAAACAGTCTGAACTCAAAATTAGAATACAATCTCCTCAAAAGAGGGTCAGTGTACACAGGCAACAACGGTGGAATTCAATTAAATTATCAAATAAAAAAATTAAACATTAGTGGCAAAGCTTATATTTTAGATGCAGAAACTCAAGTTTTCGTAAGCAGATTTATCCGTCACAATTTTTTGGTAACTCAAAGTTTTAAATATTTTATGATAGGTGTGGGAGAAGAAGCCGAAAACAATCAACTTAAGGATAATAACCAAAATGTACTTAATAATAACAGTTTTGCTTTTCAAAGTTTTAACTGTTTCGTTAAAACAATCGACAGTACCAAATTACAGTTAGAAACAAACTATAAATTAAGAAAAGATTTTTTAGCAACAAATTATGAACTCAGTCCTGCAACTCAATCAGATAATTTAAGTTTCATTTTGAATTACAACTTATCATCTAATCACAGAATTTCGAGTACTGCAACTTTTCGTAGACTTAACATTTCCGACAACAGTTTATATAGTAATCCTTCAGAAAACAATTTGGTTGGACGTTTAGAATATAGTTATAAAATATTAAAAGGAGTATTTTCAGGCAATTGTTTTTACGAGACAGGTTCGGGAATGGAAAGAAAAATAGAATTTTCGTATTTGGAAGTACCTACCGGGCAAGGCGTTTATACCTGGACAGATTATAACAATAACGGAATTAAAGAACTTGACGAATTTGAAGTTGCTTTTTTCAACGACCAGGCAAACTACATCAGAATATTTATTCCATCATCAGAATATATTAAAACTTATTCAAACCAATTCAGTTATGTTCTAAACACCAATCCCGATGCAGTTTGGCAACGCTCCGAATTTAAGATTAAAAAGTTTATATCACGTTTTTCCAATCAATTTGCTTTTCGTACAGGCACCAAAAATACATCCGATGAGTTTTTTGTTTATGCAAATCCTTTTATTAACAATATTGAGGATATCAATATACTCAGTATGAATCAAAATATAAGAAATTCATTTTCTTTTAACAGGACTAATCCCAAATTCGGAGCAGATTACATATATCAGCTCACAAACAATAAAATGCTCTTAATATCAGGCTTTGAAACCAGAAATAATTACTTAAACACATTTCAGACGAGATATTTTTTCAGTCCGAACATTGGAATAGAGGGAAAACTAAATTTTGGCAGAAGAGTTTACAATTCAGAATTTTTCAATAACAAAAACTACCTTATTAATAATAATTTCTATGAAGGAACTGTGATATATCAACCTAATGTTAATTTAAGATTTTCCGGGACATACATATTAAAAAACAAGATAAACTTATCGGGAACGGAAGTTTTGAATTCAAATGAAGCTAAAATCGAAGGAAATTTTTTTACAGCAAAAAAATCCTTCATTAATTCGAGTTTTAGCATAATTTATAATAATTATAATTCACAAACAAACACTCCAATAGCATACGAAATGCTTGAAGGGTTACAGCCCGGATTGAATTTCACTTGGAATGTCACAATTCAGCGTATGCTAACTAATGGCTTACAGATAAATATAATATATAACGCCCGCAAAAGTCCGGGCGTCAAAGTCATTCACAATGCAGGAGTTCAGATGAGAGCTTTTTTCTAATAATTATGATTCCATTATCAGCTTCGTAATGTTTTTAATACTCCTGTCCATGAAAGAATTTGGTCAATCATTTGATTTACTGTATTTTCATGCTGTGGATTAGGATTAAATTTGGTGAAGTTTTCAAAATCAGTAAATAAATTGAGAGCAACCTGAGTTCTCACATCGGCAACCAATAATTCGCCCATAATATGCCTGAGGTGTTCAACTGCCCTTACTCCACCGGCAGAACCATAGCTTACAAAACCCGCAGCCTTGTTGTTCCATTCGGTAAACAGATAATCCAAAGCATTTTTAAGAGCTCCGGTAAGACCATGATTGTATTCGGGTGTAACAAAAATAAACCCATCCAATGATTTTATTTTTTCTGCCCATTTTTTTGTATGCTCCTTTGAATACTGTCCATATAACGGAGGTATTGGTTCGTCGAGCAAAGGTAAATTATATGCTTAAATATCAACAATCTCAAATTCAGCATCTTTTCGTTGAGATGCTATACTATAAACCCAGTCGGCAACTTGAACAGCATTTCTCCCTGGACGGGTGCTACCTACTATAATTCCAATTTTTAACATATATTTAGTTTTTATTGTTTAACTTATGATAATAAGTGAATGAAATCAAAATAACGATTAAAGCAAAAAGAGGGAAAAGAGACACATAAAAAGGATCTCCTACCGACAGATGAGCAACAATTGCAGAGAAAAAAGTAAGTATAAACCCAAAGTATGAGAATTCTTTTAGTTTAGAAGGAACAAGAGGTAAAAGTATTGCCAGAGCCCCAAGTATCTTAGCTATTCCAAGCTCAATTCTAAAATAATCCGGAAATCCCAAATGCTGAAAATTTGTTTTCATATCAGGAATCAAAAAATATCCAACGGCACTCATTAACATCCATAACGAAATAAAAGCTGTACTTATCCAGAAAATAATTTTATCTTTCATAATTCAAGTAATTAGAAACTTAAATATCTAACCAATAGATTGTAGAAAAAGTTCAGTTTTTAACACTTAATTAAATAAATTGCCTGCAATAAGTTAAGATATTTTCAGAAAAAGGATTATTATGACTAATTAAGATGAAAAAACCAAAGATTTTTTGTTAAAAAATTATTTTACAATAATTGTTTCTCTGGCTTTTACTTCGTATTTTCCTTGGGGCCAATCAAAATATAATCTCAATTCATAAGTTCCAGCAGGTACTCCAGAAAAACTGTGAGTCCCATTTTTTTTACCATGTGAATAAAAATATTGCCCAAAAACATTATCCGGGCTACTTGCTTCAACTAAAGTTATCCAGTCTTGGGAATTACCCGGCAAATTTTTATATTCAATGCTAATAACTTGATTGGCGTCATTAACTTTTTTAAATCTAAAATATTGGGTATCTCTAATCGAATTTCCATCATCCTGATTTAATACACTTATTAAAAGCCTATCCTGCACATTAAATTGTCCTTCAGGCCAATTATAATAAACTCTGATTTCATAATCGCCAATCGGAAGAATATCAAAAGTATATTCTCCCGAAGACTTTGATTGAGTATAAAACCATTGCCCATAAGTGTTATCCGGTTTAGATTTCTCAATTATAGTTATCCAGTCGTTATTATTACCCGGCAAATTAAAATATTCAATAGAAATTCGTTCTTGCGGAGAAAAAACAGCTTTTTTTACTTTAAGATGTTTTGATATAATTTGAGATTGATTATCAAAGCTCTTTTGTGCAAAAACTTGAGATGAAAACAAAAATAATAATATTGTTGTGAGGCAGATAAAATTAAAAAAATTATTTTTCATAAGATTAATATTTAGTTATTACTGGATAAAGATACGGAATAAAAATGGAAAATTAAATTTTTATTAAAATTATTCGTTTAATTTACGGAATAAAAAATTTTTATATATTAGCAGTCTGTAAAAAAACAATAAATACTATGAAAAAATTACTTTACACATTAGTTCTTTTAATCATTTTGATAAGTTATGGAGAATCACAGGGGTTAACCAGTTTTGGTTACGATAAAGCCCTCACTCTGGCAAAATTAAATGAATATGTAAAATTTGTAGGTTCAGATTCAGAAGGTTTTTATGTAATACGTATTGATGAAAAAGATGATTTACATCTTGAATTTTTTAATGCCAATTCACTGATTCGTGAAAACTCCAATCAGTTGATACTTCCTTCGATTGGCGGAATAAAGTCAGATTATGTTGCAATGTTTTATTTAAGAGGAACTTTAATCTTGTTAACAGAAGTTTTAAATAATACCACTAAAGAAAAAACATTATACATGCAAGAGGTGAACAAAAGTGGTCAAGTTATTGGCGAACCTCAGATAATTGGGAAACTTACAAATCAAAACATTTCACAGAAATTTAACGTAAGTCTTACCCCAAATCAGCAAAATATTTTTGTTTACTATAATATCCCGTTCCAGACCTACAACGAAGAACCTTTCTTTTTCAAGGTTTACAACAGCGATATGAAAGAAATTTACAATTATCGCTTAAAATTACCAATGAAAGATAAATCTTTTGAAATTGACCAAACAATCATTTCCAATAACGGAAACATTTACATGGTAGCAAGAATAGCTCCCGATGCCCGTCAAATGAAAAGAATGAAAAACATAGTTTATGATTATAAATTATTGATTTTCGATGAAAAATCAGGTAATATAAAAGATATAGACATTAAAGGTAAAAAATTCATTCTTGTTGATGCTATTATAGGCGTTGATGAAGAAGAAAATGTTGACATTTTCGGATTTATGGTAAGAAAAGGAAAAGACACCTACGAAGGTATTTTCCATCAAAAATACAACACCAAAACAGATTCATTTGTTCTTGGTGATGCAAAAATGGCTGATTACGTTTTTAGTAAAACTGAAATCCCGGAATTCAGAGCCGATCGTTTGACAAAGATTTACGATGAAATGTATAATTATAAATTATTGAATGTATTCTATTTGTCGAATGGTGGTTCTGTAATGATAGCCGAACACAGAAACTACTGGGTTGACTCCATAATTGTTCCCGGATCAAAAGAAGTTATATATAATGATTATTTCAGATTTAATGATGTTTTAGTTGCTTATTGCAGTCCCGAAAACAATATGGAATGGATGACTCGTATTCCTAAGGCTCAATACAGCTATAACGATTTAGGAAAATACTCTTCTATTGCAGCATTTCCAGTTGGAGAAAAAGTATATTTATTCTACAACGAACATCCAAAAAATATTGAGTTATTACAACAACAAAACTTAACAGGAGATCTTTACAAAGAAATCGTTGCTCCAGGAAGAAAAGGAACAGCCGTTGCAGTTTCGATTTTCTCTGACGGAAAAGTATCTGCAGCTCCTTTATTTTCGGGAAAAAACAAAAACTTTAAGATTATCCCAGAACTAATTAAAGAATTTAACGGCAGAATTTTGATTTACGCCGAAAATAAAAATAAAGTTAAATTTGCTGTTTTCACTGGTAGATAGAAAAGTCGTTTAACGAAACTAAGACGCAGACCTAAAAAGGTCTGCGTCTTTTGCTTTAAAACGAATTCTGCAATAGTAAATCGTATCCCGAATTAAAAATGATAATTCTATGGATAAGCGGCTTAATTTTCTCCAAAATTAATTGCAAAATTTTCCTAAACAACTTGTAAAGATTTCAGAGGTCAGACGCATTGCAGCAAACTGCTGTTAGGTGTAGTAATTGTTATCATTCGTCCATTAAGTTTAGCCTGCTTAATTTTCTTGCTAAAAAGTTCTGCTGCAATTTACCTTTAAATTCAAACTATAGTTGTTTAAATTGCTTGAATTATCAATAATGAACTTAAATTCTATAAATAGATTTTCTTATGTAAAGCCTTAAACATTCGTTTTTTGAATATTATAGTCTGAAACCTTGTTGAAAGGTAACTCATGATTTCAAATGCCTAGATAGAAGTCCTCCTTTAAATTTTTTAATTATCTGTGAACTTGTTTTATAATAGTTCAAACTCAACTTTTTAGGTAACAAGGTCAATACCAGTCATGTTGTTTTCGTCAGACACAAAACTCAGCTATTCTGTTGTTTTATTAATTAAAGCACGAAAACCCTAGTCATGTTGAGTTGCAATTTCTTTTATTTTTTTTCTGATTTTATTCTGTTCATATTTTTTTGTGACGGAAATTGAATTGAATCAACCTAAAAAAGTTTCTCTTTTTACATTTTAACCTAATTCTAATTAACACATATTTTTTAATTCTATAATAAGTTTATTTTTTATGCAACACAATATTAGGGCAAGACACATTTACACATAGATTTTTTGTTTTTACAAAACTAATTCGTTTTAAATCAGTATATTTGCAAAAATTTTATTTATGGGAAATTTAGTAGCAATAGTAGGTCGTCCCAATGTTGGAAAATCGACACTTTTTAATCGTCTTACCGAAAGACGAGAAGCCATTGTTGATGATGTAAGCGGCGTTACAAGAGACAGAATTTACGGACATTGCGAATGGAACGGAAAAATTTTTTCTGTAGTTGATACGGGAGGCTATGTTGCTGATACAGAAGATATTTTCGAAAAAGAAATTGCTCGTCAGGTTGAAATTGCTATTGAAGAAGCAGATCAAATAATTTTTCTCACTGATGTAACAACCGGAATAACCGATATGGATAAATCTGTTGCCGAGTTGTTAAGAAAATCCCAAAAACCCGTATTTATAGCTGTAAACAAAGTTGACAACAACATTCGCTTAACTGAAACTTACGAATTTTATAATCTTGGATTGGGTGAAATATATCCGATTTCTTCTATAAACGGCTCAGGGACAGGAGAATTGCTTGACGAAATTTGTAAAAATATTAGATCCTCAGAAGAATCAGACGAAGAAAACATTCCTAAAATAACAATAGTTGGACGACCAAATGTAGGGAAATCTTCGCTCACAAATTCTTTGTTAGGAGAAAATCGAAACATTGTTACGGATATCGCTGGAACCACCCGCGACTCAATCAGAACAAGGTATAATAAATTCGGATTTGATTTCTGGTTGATAGATACTGCAGGAGTACGCCGCAAATCAAAAGTTCGCGAAGATATCGAGTTTTATTCTGTTATGAGGGCAATCAGGGCTATAGAACATTCAGATGTGTGCTTGCTGATGATTGATGCAACTATTGGTTTCGAAGCGCAAGACCAAAACATTCTTAACATCATTCGTAAAAACAAAAAAGGAATAGTATTAATTGTGAACAAATGGGACCTTGTGCAAAAAAACACAAATACCGCACGAGACTATACAAACCAATTAAAGCAAATTTTAGCTCCTTTTAATGATATACCAATTTTATTTACATCTGCAATAAATAATCAAAGAATATTTAAGGTTGTAGAAGAAGCTATGCGAGTTTACAACAACTTAAAGCAAAAAATTTCCACATCTAAACTAAACGAATATCTGCTTGATGTTATCGAGTCATATCCACCACCAGCTTACAAAGGAAAATACATCAAGATTAAATATGTAACTCAGTTACCAACCCCTTCTCCAACATTTGCATTTTTTGTAAATTTGCCTCAATATATTAAAGAGCCATACAAAAGATACCTCGAAAACAAAATCCGGGAAAACTACGATTTTTGCGGTGTTCCTATAAGTTTGGTATTCAGACCAAAATCTAAATAAAACCAAATTCTATATTAGGTTATTGCAATCTTAAAAATTAATATACCTAAATTTGCTTAGCGTTTTTTACTTTAGTTTTTGTTAAAGCAGCTTCGAAGACATCAGAAATTGTTTTAACATAAATAAAATTAAGCCCTTTCAAATAAATATTCTTAATTTCGGATATATCTTTTTTATTATCTTCGGAAAGTATAATCTGTTTTATTCCGGCTCTTTTAGCAGCAAGAATTTTTTCTTTAATACCACCTACAGGCAAAACTTTTCCTCTGAGCGTTATTTCGCCGGTCATTGCTATACCTTTTTTAACTTTTCGTTGTGTAAATGCCGAAGCAATTGCAGTAGCCATAGTAATACCGGCTGAAGGACCGTCTTTTGGGATAGCTCCTTCGGGAACGTGAATATGCACATTCCATCTTTCAAAAGCGGTAGGATCAATTCCCAAATCTTCGGCATTTGCTTTAACATATTCCATAGCAATCGTGGCAGATTCTTTCATCACATCTCCAAGGTTACCGGTTATTGTAAGATTTCCCTTACCTCTAGAAAGGCTAGTTTCAACATAAAGAATATCTCCGCCAACAGCAGTCCATGCTAATCCTGTAACCACTCCGGGAACTTCATCGTCGTGATATTCTTCTCTGAAATATTTTTCAACTCCTAAAAATTCAGGAATCATTTCCTCGGTAATTACAGCAGGAACTTCTTCACCTAATCCAACCTTTCGTGCGATCTGACGTACAACTTTAGAAATATTTTTATCAAGATTTCTCACTCCAGATTCACGAGTATATGATTCTATAATTTTAACAATTGCTTTATCTTCGAACTTAATTTTAATATCCGTAAGTCCGTGATTTTCGAGTTGTTTAGGAATAAGATGTCTATTTGCAATCTGAACTTTTTCATCAATTACATAACCTGAAACTTCAATCATTTCCATTCTGTCGCGTAAGGCCGGACTTATGGTACTTATGTTATTGGCTGTAGCAATAAACATTACTTTAGATAAATCATACTCTACTTCGAGATAATTATCATGAAATTCGAAGTTTTGTTCGGGGTCTAAAACCTCGAGTAAGGCAGAAGCAGGATCTCCCCTGAAATCAGTGCCAACTTTATCAATTTCGTCGAGAACGAAAACTGGATTTGAAGACTTTGCCTTTTTAAGATTTTGAATAATTCTACCCGGCATAGCCCCGATATATGTTTTTCTATGACCGCGTATTTCGGATTCGTCGTGCAAACCACCAAGCGACATACGTACATACTTACGTCCCAGAGCACGAGCTATACTTCTGCCTAACGAAGTTTTTCCAACACCGGGAGGTCCATATAAGCATAAAATCGGAGATTTTAAATCTCCTTTCAATTTAAGAACGGCAAGATGTTCAATTATTCTTTCTTTGATTTTTTCAAGACCATAATGGTCTTCATCAAGGATTTTCTGTGCCCTTTTCAAGTCGAAATTATCTTTGGTATATTCACCCCAAGGTAAATCAACAAGAGTGTGGAGATAATTTACTTGAACAGAATACTCTGCCGAGGCAGGATTAAGCTGTTGCAGTTTTTTTAATTCTTTGTCGAAATGCTTCGCAACTTCTTTGGTCCACTTTTTGGTTTTTGCTAGGTCTTCTAGTTCTTTTATTTCCTGTTCTGCCGGACTGCCGCCCAATTCCTGCTGGATTGTCTTCATCTGTTGATGCAACAAATATTCCTTTTGTTGCCTGTCAATTTCTTTTTTAACTTTAAACTGAATTTCGTTTTTAAGTTCGAGAAGTTGAACTTGATTAGTTAGAATTTCCATTAATTTTTCTGAACGTTCGATGATTGTATTAATTTCGAGCAGGGCTTGTTTTTCCGCAGGGTCAATATCACTGTTGGAACATAAAAAATTTATTAAAAACGAAGAATTATCAATATTTTTTATGGCAAATGAAATTTCGTGAGGAATGGTAGCACTTAATTTAACAATTTTAAGTGACAATTCTTTTAGAGATGCAACTATAGCCTGAAATCTTTTATCATCATTATCGGCAGGAATTTCGGGTATATAATCAACCTTGCCTAAGAAATAAGGTTCGTCGGTAAGATATTCTTTAACTTTAAATCTCGTTCTGCCTTGAATGATAACAGAAATAGTATCATCGGGCATTTCTATAACTTTCAGGATTTCAGCAACAGTTCCAATTCTGTAAAAATCTTCATAAACAGGATCTTCTATTTCGGCTGCTTTTTGGGTTACAGTGCCAAAAATTTTTGTGGATTTAGAAATTTCTTTGATAAGTTTATATGATTTATTTCTCCCAATTGTTAGAGGAATAACTACTCCGGGAAAAAGTACAGCATTCCTTAAAGGAAGTATTGGAATTGTTTCTTCGTAGCTCTGATTATCTTTCAGTTCATCAAATTCAGTAACAATAGGAATTAAATCTCCCTCCCCTTCCGAACCGGTTAAAAATATTTTTAATAATTCTTTGTTTCTCATATTAACTGTCTCTTTGTCATTATAAAATAAAAAAATTTTTGCCTTTTCTTGAAGGCAATTCTTATGCCACTAAAACACAAAACTTTCAAAATTGTTCAGTATCGGCGGTAAGAGGCTGTTATGTTAAAAATGTGGCTAAAAATTTCTTTATCAACATCTGACAATTTGACATTTCGACGACTCATAACTTTTTCCATCACGTCAAAAGCACTATTTAGTTTAAACTCCGTCATTTTTTCGTAACCACCCCATGAAAAAGACGGAATAAAATTTCGAGGAAATCCTGCTCCAAAAATATTTGAAGAAACACCCACAACTGTGCCTGTGTTAAACATAGTATTTATTCCTGATTTTGAATGGTCGCCCATTATCAAACCACAAAATTGCAAACCGGAATTAACAAATCTTTCATGTTCGTAACTCCAGATTTTTACTTCAGCATAATTATTTTTGAGATTGGAATTATTTGTATCAGCACCCAGATTACACCATTCTCCAATAATGGAATTTCCTAAAAATCCATCGTGAGCTTTATTGGAAAATCCAAAGAACACCGAATTATTAATTTCGCCGCCAACCTTGCAAACCGGGCCTATTGTAGTATTTGAATAAATTTTTGCTCCCATTTTTACCTCCGAATCCTCACATAAAGCAAAAGGTCCGCGAATGTTCGCACCTTCCATTACAACAGAGTTTTTACCTAAATAAATAGGTCCTTCATTTGTGTTTAATGTGGTACATTCCACAAAACATCCTTCTTCAACAAAAACTGGATATTTTCCAAAAACTATATTTGTACTACTTAGTCCGGCAGAGTTTCTCCCTTTGGTAATAAGGTCGAAATCATATTTTATTAGCTCGCCATTTTTTGTGAATATGTCGGTAATTTTTTCAATAAAAAACGGATTACCGAAAATTTGCTTTTCCTTATCGGGAATTTTTTCAACCTCGTTATTATCGAATGTGTAAGCAATAATTTTATTGTTGTAAACCAATTTTTCATTTTTGAGAGAAAGAATAAGTTCAACAAGTTCCTTGTCCGGCAGAAATAAAGGATTAATGATAATATTTTTACTATCGAAATTTGTTGGATATTTTTTTTGTAAATACTCCTGTGTAAGAATTGAGATTTTATTTTTCAGAAAAAATTCCCATCTCTCACGAAAGGTGAAAATTCCGCAACGAATATCAGCCACTGGACGTGTAAATGTAAGAGGTAAAAATCTTTTGTGATTATCAAAATCGCCTAAAACTACATTCATAACTTTTTTTTGTAAAGATAGTAAAACAAAATTATTTCTATGAAATAACTTTAAAAACAGATATTCACAATTAATAACAATATTTATTTAAAATACTGATTTTTCAATAATTATAAAAATATATTTACAATTACTTAACATTAATTTACGAATTCCTTAATGTAATAAAATTATGTTTGCTCCGAAAAATGTCCAAAAAAAAACGTTATGCACAAAAAGAAATTAATTTACTTTTTACTCGGATTAATTTTATTTCAGGGATTAAATCTTTATTCACAAAACATAGAATAAGATGATGATGAAAAGATAAAATTTTCCGGTTATATTCAGACACAATATCAAAAATTTTTTATTCCGGATTCGATTGGTTCGACACGTAGAGATTTTGCTCATTTCAGCGGAGGAAATTTTGTTAATGACAATACCTTTGAAAGGTTTATGATCAGACGAGGACGAATAAACTTATCTTATAAAAAAGATTTTACAAGCTCCAAAATATCCATTGACGTTTCAGAAAGAGGTGTTGGAATTAAAGATATTTATATAAAGTCTTCCATTCAGGGATTTGAAGCTTTAAACATTACTGCCGGACTTTTTCCACGACCATTTGGAATTGAACCTGAAGAATCATCTTCAATCAGATATTCCCCTGAACGTTCAAGAGTAATACAAACTATATTACCAAACGAAAGAGATTTAGGATTAAAAATTGGATTTCAGTTCCCCGAAGATTCTAATCTTTCGTTCTTTAGAATCGAGGGTGCAATAGTTAATGGAAACAGTTCTGCAGTAGAAACCAATAACTATAAAGATTACATTGGAAGAATTAACCTTTTAACACCAAAATCAATACAAAATATCAAAGCTTCAGTAGGAGCATCATATTACAACGGAAAAATGCTTCACATTTATGAACCTGTTGATACAATTGCCTCCAATACAAATACAAAATATTACATATACTATTTTGGTAATTTAACCGATACCGCAGGAATATCTTACAAAGGATTTTACATAGACACGAGTAAAACATTTGCATCCGGAACTAGAGGAATTGGAGTTGAAAGAATTTATTATGGGATTGACGGCAAAATTGAAGTTAATTCGCCTTTTGGTAAAACAGAAATCAGTGCAGAATATGTTTGGGGAACACAACCTTCTGCTGTAAATAATATAAATATTGAAAAAGATTACGTAGTTTACAACGAAATAAACAGTTTTTCACCAACAGGACCTCAACTTGGAGTGGCATGGCCATTATATGATCAACCTCAACCATATAATCCTACCATGGTAAAACCCACTAACAAATACCATAGTACAATGGTTAGAAATTTTAATGGAGGTTATGTTTCTATTACTCAAACTATTTTAGAATCAAAACATAAATTATTAATAAAATACGACTGGTATGATCCAAATACCGATGTATCTGACAAAAAAATTAAATTATTATACTTCGATAATGACGGCCATCAAGCTGGCAATACTTTTCTTTCGCCGGCAGATGTAAAATTTTCTACAATTGGTATCGGATGGGTTTGGGATATCAATCCTAATTTGAGATTTACCGTATATTATGAAAATGTTACGAATGAAAATACAGGGATAGGATCATTTACAGGAAATATAAGATTAGGACAAAGACCTTCTCCTGGTTTTGAAAAAGATATTAAAGACGACTGTTTAACAATACGGTTACAATATAAATTTTAATTTGGATTATGAAAAAAACATTTTACTTATTTTAGCCATTGTAGTTACAAGTTATGTACTTGCAGGAACAAGATTTTATAGAACATCTTATCGTGATGATCCAACAACAACAATTGTAATTGGTTGGAGTGACGATGGCACATCAAACAATGCAAAAGTTTATTATGGGACAGTTGATCATGGTAATAACTGGCAGGCATATCCTCTAAATCATGGAATAGATAGAACAGTTAATCATAGAGATTTGAACAACAGATTTGCCCGTCTGACAAATTTAACACCTAATACGGTATATTATTTTGTTATTAAAGACGACAACAGCGTTTCGCAGAGAATGTCGTTCAAGACACTTCCGGATAATCCAAATATTCCAGTAATGTTTATCAATGGAGGAGATACCAGAACAGGAGCTTCAGGATTTGAGTTCGAAACTAATTTATGTGTACCACGCCGAAGAGCGGGATTTGATCTTGTCGCAAAAATTCGTCCAGATTTCATTGCTTTTTCTGGTGATTTTATATTTTCCGAGAACTTCCTTGTTGGTGCAAACACTTTATGGAGGGAATGGTTTGAGAATTTCCAGAGAGTAATCGGGCCTGAAGAAACAAAGCGTCGTTTACCTGCCATTGCTCCGGTATATGGAAACCACGAAGACAACAGCGATTTATATAACCTTTTTGATATTCCTAACAGTAGTAATTATTATGCTTTCAGCAGTGGAAAACTTTTTCGTTTTTACTGTCTAAATACAGATTTGGTATGTGACCAAACTCAATTAAACTGGTTTACAAACGATCTTCAAAATTATACCAATAATGAAAATGAACCTTTTTGGAAATTTATTCAATATCATATTCCTTTAGCACCACATGGAGAATACAGTGTTTTGCCAAGTCTTATAAATTGTTGGACCACATTATTTGCTCAATACAACATTAGATTAAGTATGGATGGGCATACACACGTAATGAAAATAACCAATCCCATTTCTCCCGGAACAGGACCCGGAAGTGATGCCGGATATGTTTTAGATTTAGAAAACGGGTGTGTTTATATTGGAGAAGGAAGTTGGGGAGCCCCAATGCGAAACCTATATACTGCAGCAGGCGGTAAAGCTTATTCGTGGACAAAAGCGCAGGCTAAATTCGCAGGTTTTAATATTGTTACAGTTTATAAACAAAAATACGAAGTAAGAGCCGTAAAATTTGACGATACAAATGTAAACTCTGTAACACAGGTAAGCGAAAATGATCCCCCTGCAACACTTCCTCAAAATCTTGCATACTGGAATATGGATGGAAGCAACGTTTATACAATGTACAACAACAGATTTTCATTTAGTAATGATGCTAGTTTGGCTCAACTAAACACCAGCTTAGGAACTCTTAACCCGACATTTAATCCTCAGGTTTTAAATTACACTGTAAGTTTACCGGCAGGAACTACAACTGTACCACAAGTTATTGCTGTTCCAAATCACCCGGGAGCAAATTTGCAAATAACCAATGCTGTTAATCTCAATGGTACCCCCGCACAAAGAACAACTCAGATAGAGGTAACAGCGGAAAATCTTACAACAACACTCACATATAATGTAACTTTTGAGGTTGCAAACTTTGCCGATGCCAGATTAGCATCAATAAACCTTAGCATCGGCGAATTAGACCCTATATTCAGTCCCGACCATTTTCACTATACCGGAGTACTCCCTCCACAAACTAATCAAATATCACAGGTATCAGCTACTCCTATAGATCCTCAGGCTACTGTTACAATAACACAGGCAACAAGCGTAGAAGGGCTTGCCTCTATTGTTGTTCATGCAGCAGATGGTTTGAGCACAAATACATATACAGTAAATTTTGTTAAAACTGCCGATGATACCAAAATGATAACTTCATTTTACATAAATGGACAAATCGGAGAAACAGATATTGACCAAAATCTAAAAACCATAAAAATTAGAATGCCCGCACAAACCAACATAACTAACCTAACTCCAATTATAAGTTTTATAGGGAGTAGTTTAGTGCCACCATCCGGGCAAGCACAAGATTTTTCAAATCCAGTTCAATATACGGTAACAGCCTATGATAATAGCACAGTAACTTATACGGCAAGTGTAGAACTTATTGAATATCAATCCGACAACGCAAATCTTGCGAGTCTTTTGGTTAGCAGCGGAATATTAACGCCCGAATTTAATCCTAACACATATATTTATACTGTTACACTTGAACCTGAAGTAAGTTACGTTGAAGTAACTGCAAACCCCGAAGACCCTAATGCGGATGTAAGAATTTTTCCTTATACAAATCTTAATGGAAGTATGGCACAACGAACAGCAACAGTTGTAGTAGTTGCACCAAACGGTATAAATTCTAAAATCTATTCTATTCTTTTTAATTATCAAAGCTCTAAAGTCGAAGATTCATCACTTGGTAGATACTCAGAAGTTTATCCCAATCCTACACAAAATCGCCTAGTTGTAAAGCTACATAATAACAACTCTAAATGTAAAATAGTCTTACATAATGGTTTTGGATATAACGTATTCGAAAAGAATATTGAACCAAACACTCCTGAAGCAGAATTTGATATTAATGAGTTAACACCGGGAACATATTTCGTTATTGTACTTTACGAAAATCAAAAATCCGATTTACATAGAATTATAAAATTATAAAAAAATGAAAAAATTAATTTTGGTATTAACTCTTTTATTAAGTTTTGTTTTACAGGATTTTGGTCAATATTTCTGCACCAGATTAGAAAAATCATTTGATCCAATTTATGCACCATTTTATCATGGGGTTGCCTCAGGAGATCCTTTACATGTGATAGGGTAATAATCTGGACTAGAATAACCCCTCTAAATCAAGGCATAGAAAGTATTGATGTTAATTGGTTTGTTGCAACTGATACAAATTTTAATAACATTGTTCAAAGTGGAACATTTCAAACGGGACCCGAAATTGATTATACCGTAAAAATAGATGTTACAGGATTACAACCTGATACTTATTATTACTATTATTTTAATGCCGAAGGGAGAAATTCTGTTATGGGAAGAACTAAAACCGCAATACTAGGACCTATTGATCATTTGAGATTTGCGATGGTTCACGGTTCAAACTACAACAATGGATATTTCAATGCATTTAGAGATTTAGCTGAAAGAAATGATTTCGAATTTGTTTTTCATCTCGGAGACTATATTTATGAATACGGAAGTGGTCAATATGGGAATCATCCAGATAGATGGCTTGTTCCAAATCATGATATTGTAACATTAGACGATTATCGTGCAAGATATTCTCATTATAGACTAGATCCTGATTTAAGATACATTCACCAACAATATCCATGGTATGCAATATGGGATGATCATGAAATTGCCAACGATGCATGGGTTGGAGGAGCAGAAAATCACGACCCTGCTACCCAAGGAGATTTTTTGGTGCGAAAAGCTGCTGCTATTCAAGCATATTTTGAATGGATGCCTTTACGTCCTGTTAATGATCCTTCAAATCCGAATAATTACATTAGAAAAACAGTAAACTGGGGGAATTTGGCATTCTTAATATTTCTAGATACCAGAAACGAAGCAAGAATGGACCCAGGAGATTTAGCAAATGACTCTCCAGATAAAAAATTACTTGGCGAGGCTCAATATCAATGGTTAACTCAAAATCTTTATAATTCTTATCATGAAGACAACATAAAGTGGAGAATAATTGCAAATCAGGTTATGTTTGCACCATTGGAAATTTTTGGATGGACAGCAAATAAGGATCAGTGGGATGGATACAAACACGAAAGACAAAGACTACTTAATTTTATAACTGGATGGAATATAAAGAATAATGTAATTATAACAGGAGATATACATACAGCATGGGCTAATGATATTCCAAATCCGATATTGGGTAACTACGGGAATAATGGACAGGGATGTGCAAATGCAGTTGAATTTATTTGTACAAGTATAACCTCACCATCAACAAATTTTGGGGGAGGAATTGGAGCCTCAGCAATTATGTGGCAGAATAATCATGTAAAATGGGTTGAACTGGTAAATCGAGGTTATTCTATATTGGACATTAATAACAATAGAGTTCAATGCGATTATTATTTTATTGATAATATCAACAGCACATCTTACAACAGATATTGGGAAAAATCATGGTATTTGCAAGATAACGAAAATTTTGTGCGTGAAGCTATGTATCCATCTTTATCGGATGATATACTTCCTGATTTAGTCCCCGAAACACCTTATCAAGGAGAAAACAATCCTGTTTCGGTTGATGACAAAAGAAATTTCATATTGTTATCAGGTTTTCCAAATCCCACAAACGGAAAATTTTTCATTCAATTTCATCTTGATACAGATTCAGAACTTATTTTTAATGTTTACGAATTAAGCGGTAAAAAAGTATTTAGTAAAAAAGAATTATTTGTTAAATGCGATATTCAATACATGAACTTTGAATTTTCCACTCTTAATTCCGGAAAATACATTCTTGAAATTGCAAATACTAATAACGAAATATTGGCAATTAAACATTTTATAAAAGAATAAACTTATGAAAATCAAGAATTTTATCATTTTATTAGTATTTTTACTTTATGTAGTTGAACTATTTTCACAAAATCACTTTACGGTAACACCAACTGCAGCATGTGGCAATGCAAGTGTTAATTTCACGAATCTAAATCCCTCCCAAAATTACCAACCCGTTTTTATGCTTACAACTGGATTCAAGTATAATTGGGATTTTGGGAACGGACAAACTTCTACTCTTGAAAACCCCGGACCTATAAATTATTCTCAACCCGGAATTTACGATGTAAATTATATTTTAACGATTGATACCGTTGGATTTTTTTTAACAAAAGTAGATGTTACTGCCATAGGAGCATCAGATCCTTTTGGTGGAGCTCCTGACCCATACATAATAATTCGAGATGGATCTTACAATGTAGTTTATACAACTCAATCCAATCCATACAGCAATCAAAATCCTCCTTATGAATGGAATTTTAATCTAAAACTCGACAATCCTCCTTATTTCATTTGGGTTTGGGATAGTGATAGTATGGATGCTGATGACAATTGCGTTGACGGAACAGAAAATACTCCGGGAACAAGTACTCAAATCGTTTTACCAGCAAATAATGCTAATGGATTCGGGACAACAATTTATACAGGTACAAATGGTGGTCTAGAATATAAATTCACTTTCTATAAGCCAGTGATTACCTACACAGAAACACAACAAATTCAAATCTTTGAAAAACCTGATGCTCCAATATTAAGTAATAATATAATAAACATTTGTTTAGGAGAACAAGTTCCGGAAATTTCAGCAGTCGGCAGTCCCGGAAATACAATTAAATGGTATTCCGACGAAAACCTACAGAATTTGGTTCATACCGGAAACAATATTTCTCCGGATTTATCTGGCGAAGGTACTTTTTCATACTATGCAACTCAAACAAACACCAATAATTGCGAAAGCACACCTTCAAACGTAACAATAAATATAACGAAAATTCCGTCTCCTGTATTAAATCCATATAACAATACTTATTGTTTAGGACAAATTATTCCGGAATTTTCAGCAATTGGAAATAATTTAAAATGGTATCATGATGCCAACCTTCAAAATTGGATTTGCGACGGAAATATTTTAAATATACAGCACAATCAGGAAGGAGAATATTCTTACTATGTTGTTCAGACAAACGAAGCAGGTACTTGCGTAAGCGACCCTGTAAATCTAAGTTTTAGTATTATTGATGCTATCAGTGCTGAAGTAGTTACATCAAATGCTAAGTGTTATCAATCCAACGATGGCACCGCTGCGGTAGTAAATCTTAATGGAAATTCTCCCTTTAGTTTCTTAAGGTCTAATGGAGCAGAAACTGAAAATACATCAGGGTTTGGTGCAGGAGATCATTCTGTAATTATTCGTGATGCTAATTACTGTATTAAAATCCTTGATTTTGTAATTTCTGAGCCCAATGAACTTGTTGTTGAAACAAATGCAGTAACCGGATTTTGCCCTTATGATGATTTTATTCGAATAAATACCTCCGTTTCAGGTGGTACTCCTCCATACAATTTCTTGTGGTCAGATGGCAGCACATCTTCAGATTTGCAAAACGTTCCACACGGAACATACAATCTTACAATAACAGATGAAAATAACTGTCAGGTTACAAAAACAGAAACATTGTATAAACCAGATAATTTTAATGTTGTGGCAAGTATAACTAAATCTTCGTGTCCGCTAAACAGTGATGGGAGTATTTCAGTTGAAGTAACAGGAGGTACTCAACCTTATAGCTATGCCTGGACATCCGGTGCAAATTCAGAAATAGCAGAAAACTTAAGTTCTGGAACTTACTCATTAACCATCACTGATTTTTATGATTGTGAATATACAAAAGAATTTAATTTAACAGATAATTATTCTATTTGCCTTGTTCCTGCAACAGTATTTACTCCAAATGGAGATGGAAAAAAATGACACATGGCAAATAAAATTTATAGAATTATATCCCCAAGCAACAATTAAAGTCTTTTCAAAAACCGGACAATTAGTGTTTGAAACAAAAGGTTATTCTTCGGACTGGGACGGAAAATATCAGGGTAAAAATCTTCCTTCAGGTTCATATATGTATATTATTGACCTAAATGACGGCTCAGATGTACAGAGAGGTTTTGTAGATATAATAAGATAATATAAAAAATTATATAATATGAAAAAGGCTATTTTTTTTACAACGTTATTGCTTTTATTTGTTTTTACTAAAGCACAGCAACAACCAATTATAAGCAACTACCAATCTAACCCTTATATAATCAATAAAGCTTATACTGGATACGTAAAATCCCCGGAATTAGGACTTACGGCAAAAACTTATTTCCTTGGGTTCGCAAATAAAAATCCCGGTTTTCAATCATTGAATTTTGCAACTCGTAAAGAATACTATGGTATGGGTTTATTCTTTTTTAATGACTATTTTGGTAACACACGTTACACAGGTGTGGGATTAACCTATGCTTACCATATTGATATGGAATCTAATTCTATTGCTTTTGCTTTATCTCCAAAATTTTCTCAATATGGTTTAAATGAATCTAATTATATTTATTTTGACGATAACGACGAGGCAATTAGTAATGCTAATGAACATAAAATGAATTTTGATGCAGATTTTGGGATATTATTATATGCTGATAATTACGAAGCAGGATTTTCCGTTAACAACCTGTTAGAACCTAATATAAGCCTTGGAGATAATAATTCTAGATTAAACAAAATTCTTCGCACCTATAATTTTTCCGGAAAATATAAATATATATTAAATGATGATTTTATTATTCAACCTGGATTTTTTCTAGCTTACAATACTTTTAATTTATATTATGACCTTAACTTAAAAGCAAAAATCAAAGATTTAGTTTGGGTTGGTACTGGATACAAACAAATAAAGGCATTAAATATAATGTTTGGCCTCGACTACAAGAATTACAGTTTTGCGTATTCATACGATCATTACCTTTCACATTTATCAGGATTTAGCCTTGGTATGCACGAGATATTTTTAGGTATTCGTATAAATAATTTGGGAAGTACTTCTAAATACTAATATTTATGAAAAAAACTATAAAAATTCTATTTTTATTGTTAACAGCTATGCTTATTATTCAAAATTTAACCTCACAACAATCTGATGTTTATCTTTTAGATGAGGTAGAAGTTGTAAGTATTAGAAATAAAAGTTTACTTAAAAATACACCTGAAATAATACGAATAATAACTAAAGAAGAAATTTCCGAGCTAAAAGCAAATTCTCTGGGAGAAGTATTGGATTTTGTATCAGGAATAAATATAGAAACAGGAACAGGAGGAGGATTTCCAAAACGTGCAGTTGCAAGTTTAAATGGATTACCTGCTCCTTACACTCTTGTTTTATTAAATGGAACCAGAATTCTTTCGGACCATATCCATACCGGACAAAATCTTAATTTTATCCCGGTTGAATCCATTGAAAGAATAGAAGTTGTTAAAAGTTCGGCTTCTTCTCAATATGGCAGCGATGCTATTGCCGGAGTAATTAACATAATAACAAAAGAAGCAGGGAATGAACCAGAAGCAATTCTATATGGAGAAAAAGGAAGCTATAAAACACATAAGATAGGTGCTTCAATAAAAACCCCAATAAATAACATTGCAGGTATATATTCTTTTGTTGAGTATGAAGAATCTGATGGTATAAAACTAATTGAACCAGCAAGTCGTATTGACCTAATGGGCTACAAAACACTTATAATACATAATAGAGTAAATGTAGAACCATTAAAAAATTTCAAAATTGATGCTTGGCTTAACGCCATTAACACTGCGATGGATTGGACAAATGGCATAAATCGTGGAACTCTTTTAATACCTGATTTAAATTTAGAATATAAAATAAAAGAAAATCTTTTTCTTTCGGGTAAAGCTGCATATACTAAGTGGGAATCCGAACGAAATTCAGAATTAAACTCCTTATTTAGACCTGAGTTATGGATAGTCTATAAAACAAAAAATGGTAGTTTGTTAGGCGGAGTTGATTACTTTTTTAATTATTTTGAAAGAAAAGCTGTTAATAGAAATTCTCTCTCAGGAATTGGCTCATACATAGAATACGAGCATAATTTTAATCAAACTTTTATTCTTAACTCAGCAATACGTTTTGATTTAATTGGTGATTTAAAACCGGTATTTACTCCCAAAATCACAGGACTATATAATTTGAATTCGTTCCTAAAAATAAGAGCTGGATTAAACAGAGGATTTCATGCCCCTACTGTTCAAGAAATGTATGAAGAAGCTTTCGGACATGGTGGTACTGCTTTACGTTTTGGTAATCCCAACCTTAAACCCGAATATTCAACTAGTTATACTTTAGGAACTGATTTAAGGTTTTTCAACAAATTATTTATTTACACAAGTGTTCAATACTCATCTGTAGAAAATATGATTGTCCCTGTATTTGCAGGCCAATGGGCAGAAGATCCCACAAAAGATGTATGGAGGCGTGAGAATATACTCAAAGCAGATATAATCCTTGCAGAAATTTCGGCATCCTATCATTTTATCCCTAACTATTTTGTCTATATTTCCTATAGTTATTCGGATAATTGGTCAAGGGATAATGTGACTCAGAAACTACCATACAATGCAGGTCAGGGAATAACTGTAAAACTTAATGGAAAACAAAATTTAGGAAAATCAATATCATTAAACCAATTTATTAGTTTAAATACCTCACATAGTCGAAGTGCATGGAAATGGTCTCCTGCATCAGGGAATCCCCATGACGACCTTACAGGTAAAATTATTGAACTCAATGATTTTCAAAAACTCGATGCAGGTATTGGTATAACTTTCATCAACAAGTACCAGTTATATTTTAATATCTATAATATTCTTGGACAAGAAATTCAATACCTTGACGATGCTCTGTTTACATTATATGGAGAACCTACGTATAAATTTGGGTTAAAAATAAAATTATAATAACATTAAACACAAAAAGGCTGCCTTTTCAGACAGCCTTTTTTATTAGTTATAAGAATGAATTTATTATTCGTCTTTTTTATTTTCGTAACGTTTTTGATAACGATTGCGGAATTTGTCAACACGACCTGTTGAGTCAACCAATTTCATCTTACCGGTATAGAAAGGATGTGAGGTGTTTGATATTTCAAGTTTATAAAGAGGGTATTCAACACCATCAATCACAATAGTTTCTTTTGTTCTGCAGGTTGATTTTGTAATAAACACGTGGTCATTCGACATATCTTTAAATGCGACCAAACGATAACTTTCCGGATGTATGCCTTTTTTCATTTCAATATAATTTTAACTGTTACATTTTAGGGCTGCAAAGATAAAGAATGTTTTTATTAAATCCAAATAAATTGATTAAAAAATTTTCAAATAGAAAAATGTCGTTTAAATTTTATTCAATGCTCATTTTTTTAAAATTTTATAATTGAAAATTTTGTCGTTTTGAATTAATTTTAAAAAGTAAATTCCCGATTTTAATCCTGATATATCCATTATAAACTCAGTACAATCAGATTGAATGATAAATTTATCTTGCAAAATTCCTGATGATGAAAAAAGTTCAAGATATACCGGAAATGAATTTTTCATTTGAAAATTAATTTTAATAAAATCATGAACTGGATTAGCAATAATAATAGAATTATCATTTTGAACTTTTATTGAATTGACGGCTTCCTGAAAATTTGCTGTAATTATCCTTGTATTTTCAGCACTAAAACTTAAAATTGGATTATTGGAAATTGTATTATTGTTTTCTGACCAATTTAAGAATACAAAATTCTCTGCTGGAATTGCTTCAAGTATTACCTGTTCTCCAATTTGATATAATCCTGCACCTGTTACATTACCGGAATTAGGAGGGTATATATTTACCATAATTTCAACAGTTTGATTTTGCGACATATCATTTAACACCCACAATGGACCATAAGGGTTTCCCCCATACTTTATAATTCCGTGAGATCCATTACCGGAAATAACAGCTTGATCATTTAATAAATTTCCGGAACCTTCATCAAAATGATACAAGGCCATGGTAAAATCATCGTCTGGCAGGATTAACAGCGGAGTATAATTCGAAGAATATCTGATTATGTTAGAAATTCTTAACTCATCTAAAATTCCGTTGTATGATGGATAGTTGCTATTGTCATAATCATGTTTTTCGGCACATAGAACAATGTATGGTTCATTTGGCCAATTAACATCTCTCCCATTTCTGTAACTAATATTTCCGGTTACATTAGTTGAAACAGATTTATCCAAAATTCCATCAATAAAAATCTGTATTACACCAGATTCAGAATTTCGAGTTACTGCAATATGATGCCAATTCCCGTCAGCAACAAATGTTTCTGAAATTGCTGTATAAGAATCTGTTCCATTATTAACTCCAAAAGCAATTTTTCCGTTTGCAAGGGAAAGCCCGTAATCTCCGTAATCCCCCGGTCCAAAAATATCCCTGTCTATAATTATATGTCCTAAGGTCCAATCATCGTTTTCGCCTTCAGATGCATTACTTCCTAGTGGATTATCCGTAATAGTTGCTTTCATCTGAAATTCAATGGTAAAATCATTTCCCACGTTAGCATTTTTTGGGGGATTATCTATGGGTATTTTTACTCTATCAATATCACCTTCACCATTACCGAAAAAACGTAATGCGTAATTTTGTGAAAACACAAAATTAAACAAGAATAATCCTACATAAAATGCTATAATTTTTTGTTTCATGATGATAACTATTTACATGTTTAAAAAAATAACAACTATTTTTTTAACAGTTATTTTTCTAAATAGTTTAATACTTTTAATATTTATTTGTTTTTTTAAAATTTTTTTGAAGTTAAATTTTTTAAGCAATAAAAATAAAAAGCAACAAAAAAATTGCTAATAATTGCATATTGAAAAATACAACACGAACTACATCTTATTTAAGATTTATGGATACTATTTTATTTTATAAAGGGAGAATAAATAGTAAGATGTAATAAAATATGTTAGTAGTACTTTCCTTAGGATATTTTAAAATTAATTATTTACTGATTGTTTTAGAGCCTACAAACTTATAATTTACTAATATTATCGAATATTTTTTTATATTTAAACAAACGCCATTAAAATTTTAATATTTTTTTGTATCAATAAGTTTACCTTTTTCATCGTACATTTTCCACTCTCCCTTTTTTTCACCGTTTTTATAGAACATCAAATATCGTAAGACACCATTATCGTCCCAAATTTTCCATGTTCCGTGTTTTAGATTGTTTTTGTATCGGGCAAGTGAAACAAGCATGCTTTTTTCGTTATATTTAAGCCATTTTCCGTGTTTCTGCCCATTTTTAAAAGAACGAACTTCCTTTACATTTCCATCAGGAAAATAAACATAAGACTTGCCTTGAATCAGTCCGTTTTTAACAGTTGTTTCCGACTTTAAACTTATTCCATCCTGATAAAATTCTTTAAACTTACCTGTAAACAGTTTCCCTTCGTAATAAACCAGTCCGTCTTCTTTTATTTCTTGTGAAAACGTCATCAGCGAAATTAGAACCGGAATTAAAACACAAAAAAATTTTTTCATCATACAGAACATATTAAAAAAATAATAGTATCTTCAGAATGCAAGATACTATTATTTTAACAATTTACATTTAATAATTTAAAAAACTTTATTTATTTCAATATTTAAAGAACTACCTGCATTTATTTCAACACTCTTTTCTTCATACGAAATGTAAGAAATTTTCAATTTAGAAATTTCTTTTTCAGTAGAAACTGGAATATAAAAATTACCGTCAAAATCAGTATAAACAACCTGATTTAATTCTTCGACGTAAACCTTCACTCCGGTTAGAGCTTCTTTAGAAACAGAATCAACAATTTTACCGCTTATGCTGAAAGAATTTTCGCTTTTTGCTTTTTGTTCTTTATCTTTGATATTTCCTGCAAAAGCTAAAGTAATTGTTAAGACTAAAACTAAACTTAAAATGGTTTTCATAATTTTACTTTCTGTTATACTGCAAAAGTAAGTTGAAGTTTAAAAGACTTTGTTACTATAATTTTATTTTTATGTTAAGTTATTGTTAACTTATTTAAAGTCATAAACAACTTTAAGTCTAAAAGTTCGTGGTTTCCTTAGACTCGAAAAAAGCTGATCTTGAGCCATATACGATACAAAAACATTTTCTTCGGTTGCATTAAGTAAATTATCAACTTTGAAACCTATTTGCAGATTATCTTTTATTTTAAAATTAGAATTAAAGTTCAAAGAATGAAAAGGATTAGAATAAATATCCGGACGGTCGGCAATACCTGCATAAAGTAACGTACGGCCGTGAACATTATAATACAGACCTGCTTCTATCCTATTCCATATACCTTTATCCCCCTGATACGTAATTCCAAAATTTATAATATGAGGAGCTTGACCTGCCATATCTCTATACTTGGAAATTTCCTGACCCGAACGTGCATTTTCAACTCGCGAGTCAAATTCAGTTTTGCTTAACTCTATGCGAGAGTAAACGTATGTATAATTAGCATTTAATCCAAAACCTGAAAGACTTTTTGAAATAAATCCCAGATCTGTTTTAAGTTCGGCTTCTGCCCCAACAAGTTGGCCATTACCAACATTACGAGGTTGATAAGCTCCTATCTGAGTTGCAAATTGAACTATCTCTATTGGCTTTTCAAACAATTTACCAAAAGCACTAAGAGAAACAAAATCACTTGCTTTACCAAATAATTCCCAGCGAATATCAAAGTTATAAATATCAGTGCTGACAAGTTTTCCGTTCCAATATTCTATTCCTGCAATATCATTTGCATCACGGAACATTCCACCTATAAATGTTCTGCCGCTTATTGGATCAAAAATTTCCGCATAAGACATTTCTTTAAATGAAGGACGTGCAACAGTTCTAGAAGCATTTAATCTAAGATTTTGTTTTTCGCTTATAGAATAAATTACATTTAAGGTCGGAAATATTTTTGTTTCATTAATAACAATATCATTATTTAATACATTGTATCCTAACTGATCTCGTCCAGTGTATAACTGAATATAATTCTCTAATCTCATTCCTGCAATGAACTTAAAACTTGCAAAAGGAGAAAACTCTGTTGAAAAATAAGCTCCCGAAGTATTAGAATATGAAATAAATTGATTTGGATTATTTGGGATAAACGGGGCTTCGTAGGTAGTGCCAGAAATTATGTTATCATTTTTAGGCCATAAATTTTCGGGTTTAAATATTTCGTCAGGATCTCCCGTTAAGTCAACATTGCGAATATTGATCATAAAATTTCTGATTATAAAAGATCTGTTTTTGAAAGTATTACTAATTCCAAATTTTAATCTTGTTTTTATACTTCCTATCTTGGTATTTTTAGTAGCACTTGCAAGGGCAGATATGTTATATTCGGTTAGTTTTCGCCATATTCTTTCCGGAAATCCAGATTCGGTACTTATCGAATACACTCCCTGACGGTCTTCGTAACGTGTGAAACGAACATCCGGGTCTCTTATTAAACTCAATGTAGGAGAAATTTTCCAATCTAATAGCAAATCTTTATTTTCGATGTTGTGTTTTCCGTCAATGATAATATTCGAAATACTTCTTTGACTGAAATCAAGAGTATGAACAATACCACTAAAATTAGTTCCTTGGCTTGTTTTATCATAATCAAAAATAGCTGCACCTTTTTCGGCATTTTGAATATGTAATAAATTTATTCGATATTTAGAATTTTTGGTTTTAATTGCGAATCCGGCAAGTGTGTTGATATAAACTTCCTCTTTGCTAAGATTACCCTGTTGTAATTCGCGACGTTCGAGTTCATATTCGTTCTTATCTGCATACATTCCGTAACGTGCGTATAAAGCATCTTCGTACATTTCGGTAGAATATTTATATGATAATGCGAAATTATACCCGAGATTATACTTTCTAAAAACAGTTTGATTTCCAATATTGTAACTACCTTCAAAATCCATTAAGCTCTTTGATTTTTTAGCAGCCATTTCAGGATTGAATTTACTGAGGATTTCTCTATAACGCATTGCCTTTTCACCATCGGGGCGGCCAATGACTTCGGCAAAATGAGGGATATTTGTTTCGGCAGGAATTGTTCTGGTTCCGTCGTCAATTCCTAGCAAGTCGAGTTTTCCACCGGAGTAAGTCAGAAAGTTTTCGTTAAAATGTACACCCGGTTTATAAGCTCCCGAAATAGAAAGAGAATTTGTTTTTTCGTCAGGGAAATCCTTGGTTTCTATTTTAATAACTCCACCTGTAAAATCAGCAGGAACATCAGCGGAAAAAGTTTTTATTACAATCAAATTGTTTATTATATTCGTAGGAAAAAGATCCATCTGAACAGTATTTCTGTCGGGGTCTAATCCGGGAATGTCAAGTCCGTTTAAAATGGTTTTGGTATAACGATCTCCTAATCCTCTTACAAAAACATATTTTCCTCCGCTAACGGAAACTCCCGTAACGCATTTCATCGTTTGTGCAACATCAGAATCTCCTGTTCTTTTTATTCCTACTGCAGAAATCCCGTCTATTGTATTAACAGAATTTCTTTTCATTGCTATAAGAGCGTTTTCTGTATTACGTACTTCTTTGGAAACAACAGTAATTTCGTTTAACATAATACTTTCTTCGGTCATCATGATATTATCTGCGACATAAACCTGTCCGGGTTTTAGATTTATGTCTGAAATAACATAAGTTTTGTATGAAATGAAAGAAATTTCTAAAGTGTAATTTCCCGGAGATAACTGTATAGAAAATTTTCCGTCCAAATCTGTTGTTGTCCCAAGAGAAGTACCTTTAACCACAATAGCTACTCCTGGCATTGATTCGCCGGATTTAGAATCATAAACACTACCCCGGACAATTGCATTCTGAGATATGCCAACAACAGACACTAAAAATAAAATCCCTATAAAAAAAATTCCCTTCATCATAATACTTTATAATACAATTTATTAAACAGATAAAACTCGCAAGACTTATCTTGCGAGTTTTATTTTTTAAAATATTAAAATCTTATTTAAAATCAACAAGTTCACTATTTTGGTTTGCCCAAGTAAATGTGAATTTTGATTTATCAGCACCAACGGTATTAGCTTTAAGTGCAACAGAAGTTGCATACTGAGCAACACCATTTTTGAAAATTGCACTTAATTCTACACCTTCAGCAGGAGTAATTTGTAAATTATTAAATGTCAAAATCCCGTTTGCAAAATTCTCTAATGTTTGAGTGCCGGATAATGATAAATCACCACGGCCTTCACTAGATTCAGGATCCGTAAATCCAAAGAAATATATATTTTCGAATGTACCTCTTGCCCCGTCTCTGAAATCTCCTAATTCTGAATTATGATGCCCTTTTAATGAACCGTTTTTCACAGTATGGGCTGCCATTAAAGAACCTTCCGGACCGTCAATTTCGAGAGCATGATCGGTATTCGGACCACAAATAACGATAAAGTTATCCAGAGTTCCTGACCATCCTTGATCAGTGTCAATTCCATCATCTTCAACATTCCAAACTAAAACATTTTTTACATTTACAGTTCCGCCGAAAATTTCGATTCCATCATCTTGGTTAGAAACAATTTCTATATTTTCAACAACTGTTCCTCTTCCTACACCACCGAGTGTAAGGCCGTTTATTTCGTTTCCTTCGCCAATATTTGCTCCTCCATGGCGAATAGAAATATACTTCAAAACACCGGAATTATCGTCGGGGTTATTTCCGCCATACAAACCATTCTGGTCTGAAGCAGGAATACCTTCGATCTGAACAGATGCTGCAGCTGCAGAAATTGGAGCATTACCTAATACTATTAATCCTCCCCATAATGCGCTCATGTTTGGATCCATATTAGGACTTGCAATCATTCCCGGTTCAATTTCATCAGCAATAGAAGTAAAAATAATTGGTTGAGTTGCAGTTCCTTCAGCAATGATCTGAGCTCCGCGAGCAATAATCAGTGCAGTTGCATTAGCTCCGGTTCCGGCCTGCCCTTTAACAACTACACCCGGTTGAATTGTTAAAGTAACACCAGAAACTACAGAAATTCTTCCAGCCAAAATGTAAGTCTTACCTGTTTCCCAAGTAGTGTTTTGAGTGATGTTTTGAGAAATAACAACAGTTGTTTCCGGTTCTTCTTCCGGATCTTTAGGTTTACACGAATTCATTACATAAATCAAACTAGCAAAAACTAAAATTAAACTAAATACTTTTTTCATAATTCTTGTTTTAAAATTTATGAAGCAAAAAAACAATCTCTTATTTTAAAGTTTTTTAATTTGATAATAATTTTATGTTACCTAATAGTTAAGTTTTTTGATATAAAATTTAAAATCTTAACACAAACTTAAAGGCCATTTTTCTTGTTATTAAATAAACCTAATTATAATTGGAGCAAAAAAAAATTAGTTTTATGGAAAAATTTTCAATATTATTAATAGATGATGACGAAGATATTCTGGAGTTTCTGGAATATAATTTCAAAAAAGAAGGTTTTATTGTTTATAGAGCCAAAGATGGAATTTCGGGATTAAAATCCGCGATAGAACATAACCCATCGGTAATAATAATTGACATAATGATGAAAGGTATGGATGGCATTCAGCTTTGCGAAGAGATACACAAAAGAAAAGATCAGATTACCGGATATAAAATGTTTTTGACAGCAAGAGGAGAAGATTTTTCACAGATTGCCGGCTTTGAATCGGGAGCTGATGATTTTGTGGCAAAGCCTGTAAACCCTAAAGTATTGATTAAAAGGGTCGAAGCTCTTTTACGAAGAGAAAAATCTTCGTTACAAACCGGAAAAGAAAACTCGATAATAGATTTAGGAGTTATTAAAATTGACAAAGACCAATTTATTGTTTGGAAAAACGGCAAACAAATAATTTTACCGCGAAAAGAATTCAAACTTCTGGAGCTTCTTGCTTCGAAGCCCGGAAAAGTTTTTCATCGCGACGAAATTTATGATGAAGTATGGGGAGATTCATATGTCGGCGAAAGAACCATTGACGTTCATATACGCAAACTTAGAGACAAAATAGGAGAAGATATAATAAAGACAGTCAAAGGTATCGGATATAAAATAGAAATATCAAAATAACTTAGTCATTTTTACTCATTGCATTCCAACCCTGAGCTTTAAGCTCAATTTCAGAACCTGTTGGCGTAACCAGAACTTTTGCAATATCTTCTGTAATGTAGCCAATAATGCTTATATCGTTATGCTTTTCTAATTTTTCTTTCATTTCTATAGGAGCAGTGAATAAAAGTTCATAATCTTCACCCCCATTCAAAGCTGCGGTAAGAGCATCAATTCTGAACTTATCGGCAGCTGCTTCTGTTTGAGGATTTATCGGAATTTTTTCGGAATATACTCTACAACCTAAGTTTGAATTTTTACATAAATGCAACAGTTCAGAAGAAAGACCATCAGAAATATCTATCATTGCATTTACCTTTATGTTATTTTCTTCGATAAAATGAATTATATCCCTACGTGGTTCGGGCTTAAGCTGTCTTTCAATCAGATAATCAAAACCTTCGAAGTCCGGTTTTATGTAACTGTCTTTAAGAAAAATTTCTTTTTCTCTTTCGAGAATTTGCAATCCCATATAAGCTGCTCCAAGATCTCCGCTTACACAAATAAGGTCGTTCTTTTTTGCCCCCGAACGGTAATAAACCTTATCTTTTTCAGCAAAACCAATGGCAGTAATATTGATGAACAATCCTGATAAAGAACTTGTAGTATCACCACCAATTAACACTACTCCAAATCTTTCGCATGCGAGTTTTATGCCTTTATAAATTTCTTCGACAGCTTCAACAGAAAATTTTGCACTTAATGCTATTGAAACCAATATGTATTGAGGAACTGCATTCATAGAATACAAATCACTCAAATTCACAACTACAGATTTATAACCAAGATGCTTTAGAGGAGTGTAAATTAAATTAAAATGAACTCCCTCAACAAGTAAATCGGTTGTAATAACTGAAAGTTTATTTTTTGTTTCAAAAACAGCTGCATCATCACCAATTCCTTTAATTAGGCCATCTTTACTTTGATTGAAATCTTTTGTAATATAATCTATTAAGCCAAACTCTCCCAATTCCGAAATTTTTCTTAATTTTTTTTTGTTTTCCATTTACGGCAATATTTTTGTTAATATTATTACAAAAATAAAAGTTTTAACTATATTTGTTTATCATATTAAGGATTAAAATTTAATATCATGAAATTATTTGCCAGTTTAATACTAATCTTGAACATTATAACCATCAATCAGATGCTTTCGCAGAATATTTCATTCCTTAATAACTATTTAGGAAATGTAATGATATTTGATAACGGTAAAATTAAGCAAATAGAACATTTACCATTAAGATCACACAAGATTGGAAATATTATAATGGCTTATGAAGATAATGCAGGAAATTTTAAAATTTATTATAATGAATTTGTGAATTCAATTTCGAATTTTGTTTCCGAATATTTTGCAAGCGATACTTATGTTGTTTTCAGATTAAACACTCAAGTAAAAGTTTTTGATCACGGCACAGTAAAGACATTAAGTGTGTATTCTCCTAAATTTTCTTTAGGAAACGATTTAATTTTGTGGTTTGATGACATTGAAAAAAGACTAAAAGCCTATTACGATAATAAAATTTACGAACTTGATGACGCTCTGGCCAGTGGAACATACAAAGAATTTACTGTCGTTGAAAATATTGGAGCATTTCATGATAATCAGGGCTATTTTAATGTTTTTTTCGAAGGTAACATCGAAAAAATCTGTTTTTCCGACAGATTGAAATCATTCTCCGCAAATCGAAATATTCTTGCTTATATCGAAGAACCGGTAAATGTTTTCAGAGTTTTTTATTTTGGTGAAATTATTGATCTCGAAAATTTTGAACCGCAATCTTTCAAAACTGGTCACGATTTTGTAGTTTATATTGATGCAAGTAATTACCTCAAAATTTTTTATGATTTTAAAACAGAAATTATTTCGTTTGATAAGCCTATTTTTTATGAAGCTGTTGATGATCTGGTAGTATTTGCTGTTCAAAATTATTTTAAAGTTTACCATAAAGGTAATGTTTATACACTGGAAAATTATATTCCCGAAGAATATAAATGTAATAACAATGTGTTAGTTTACAAAGACCAAATGGGATATTTGAAATTTTTCGACGGGAATAAAATAGAAACAATTACCTACGAAAAAGTTACTGATTTCGATCTTCACGGGTCTTTGCCTAAGTTCAAATATGGTGTTAATTCCGAAAGTATTTATTTTAATTCAAAACTCTACAACAACGATTGATGGCGGTATTAGACCATGAATTAGTATCAAAACTGGCTTTAGTATGTGGTTTTTGTGATTGCGGTATTTCAAAAGCCGAAATACCCGACAATTACATTAAAAAATACGAAAGCTGGATCACTGCAAACAACAATGCAGGAATGGAATATCTAAAAAAAAATATTTCTATCAACAGCATAACAGAGATCACCGGTTTCGAAGCAAAATCAATAATTTCACTTTTGACTTCGTATTTTCCCGACAAAATACCTGATTTTAAAAATTTCAAGATCGCTAAATATGCTCTCGGAAAAGATTATCACAAAGTATTAAGAATAAGAGGACAAGAACTAATTGAAAAACTTAAACAAAATTACCCCGAAGCAGAATTCAGATTTTTCACTGATTCGGTTCCGCTGAGCGAAAGATATTTTGCCGTGCAAGCCGGATTAGGTTTTATTGGTAAAAATTCATGCCTCATAAATCCGGAATACGGTTCTTATGTTTTTATTTCAGATATAATAACAAATCTTGAAAGTGATAAATATGATATTCCGTTAAATAAAGATTGCGGCATCTGTACTTTATGTAAAAAATCCTGTCCAACCAAAGCCCTTGATAATGGTTTTTTAGATGCCAAAAAGTGCATAGCATATCATACTATTGAATCCAGAGATGAAATTCCTGAAAATATTGCAAATGGTATTGTTGATCAACTCTTTGGATGTGATATCTGTCAGGATGTATGCCCGTTTAATAAAGATAAGCAAAAACACATAAACCCTGATTTTAAGCTTTGCGAAGAAATAGAAAACTTCGACATAAATTTACTTTATAAATTGAGCAATCGTCAATTCTTGAAAATATACAATAATACCGTATTAACCAGAGCAGGAAGATATAAATTACTAAAAACTTATAATATAATCCTCAGCAATTTCAACAGCACTAAACCCATTTAACAAGACCTGAATCCTGCGGATAAGGAAGTAAATCGTTTTTAGCGAAAATTCGCACCGCATAATTATAGAATCCCGGTTTTTTAGTGCTTCCAACAATTTCGTAACGAGCAACTTTGTTATTTATTTCAACCAGATTGCCGGGATACTTTGCAAGAATGTTTGCATTTATTTTATCAGTACTATCTGTTATAACAACTTCAACGCCAACATCATCAGGGCTAAGCATGCTTAAGTCGAGAGTTACTTCGCCGTAGAAGTTTTCATTCAAATTCATAGGCTGAGTTTCGTAATCGGGGAATCTAGCACTAATAACTTTAACGTCGTCCCAGATTCTTCTGACGTTCCGTTTCCATTCAGCAATTCTTACAGCCATTTCATAATCGTTCTTTTTCATTTCGAGACTACGGCTGTATAATTTTGAGTAATATCTTTTAATATAATCATCAATCATTCGTTTTGTTGTGAATTGCGGAGCTATTTCAGCGATAGAATTTTTAATAAATTTTACCCATTCGTGAGGAATGCCGTTTTCGTCGCGATTATAAAACAGAGGAACTATTTCGTTTTCCAGCAAGCTAAATATTACCTGAGCATCCAATTCATTCTGGAAATCCTGATTTTGGTATGTTCTTTCGGCTGGCAATGCCCAACCGGCATTTTCTCTGTAACCTTCGACCCACCAACCGTCTAAAACGCTGAAATGAAGAACTCCGTTCATTACGGCTTTCATTCCGCTCGTTCCGCTTGCTTCCATGGGTCGTGTAGGAGTATTTAACCAGATATCAACTCCCTGGACTAGTTTTTTTGCAAGATTAATATCATAATCTTCGATAAAAATTATTTTACCGAGGAATGCCGGCATTTTTGACAATTCAACAATTCTCTTAATAAGTTTTTGACCGGCCACGTCGTTTGGATGGGCTTTACCGGCAAATAAAATTTGTACCGGCATTTCTTTATTATTGAGAATTCTGGCCAATCTATCGGGATTTCTGAGCAGCAAATCTCCGCGTTTATAAGTAGCAAAACGTCTTGCAAAACCTATGGTTAAAACATTTTCGTTAATTTTTTCTTGAATATCAACTAAATATTTCGGATCATCGTAGCGCCTGATTATATTTTGTTTAGCTTTTTCTTTAACGTAATTGACGAGTTTTTTTCTGAAATGCTGACGTAATTTCCAAATGACGACATCATCAACATCATGAATTTTTCTCCAGTGTTCGGGATTTGATAGGTCTTTCAGGAATTCGGTTCCAAAAGTGTTTATGTAAAGTTCCTGCCATTCTTTTGCTGCCCATGTTTTAAAATGCACACCGTTAGTAACATATCCTACATGGTTTTCCATGGCAAAATATCCCGGCCACAAATCCACAAACATTTTTTTTGAAACTTCGCCGTGTAATTTCGACACTCCATTAATTTCCTGAGAAACATTTGATGCCAGATAACTCATAGAGAACTTTTCTTCGGGTTTCAGTTTTCCGAGTTTCATCATTTCTTCCCATGTAATTTTCAATCGTTCGGGATAATGGGACATATAAACACGCATCAGGTTTTCGTCGAAAGCATCGTGTCCTGCAGGTACGGGCGTGTGAGTGGTAAATAAAGTTGATGCTCTTATAATTTCGAGAGCCTCGTCAAATTTGAGATTCCGTTTTGTACGTAATAATCTCAATCTTTCAAGTCCGATAAATGCGGCATGACCTTCGTTGCAGTGATAAACATCGGGATAAATTTTTAATTCGTGCAATGCTCTCACACCAGCAACCCCGAGAATCATTTCTTGTTTAAATCGCATTTCGCTGTCGCCGCCGTATAATTGAGATGTTATATAGCGGTCCTGTTCCTGGTTATCTTCAGTGTCAGTATCAAGCAAATAGAGTTTAACTCGACCTACATTTACTTCCCAGATTTTAGCATAGACGGAACGTCCGGGGAAATTTACCGATGTTTTTAATTGAGCCCCGTTCTCATCTCGAACGGGGAGTATAGGCATTTTGTCGAAATTCTGAGGTATGTATTCAGCTTGCTGATCACCGTAAGAAGTAAGTTTTTGCTTAAAATATCCATAACGGTAAAGCAAGCCTATACCAACCATATCAATATTCGAATCACTGGCTTCTTTCAGGTAATCCCCGGCAAGAATACCTAAACCCCCAGAAAAAATCTTAACACAATCTATCAAGCCGAACTCCATGGAAAAATATGCAATTTTTGGAGGTTTTTTATTTTCAGCTTCTTTCATATAAGCTTTAAAATCATTACACACCTCATCGTACATTTTTAAAAAGCAAGTATCGTTTTCCAGTTCGGACAACCTCTCTGAGCTAATGCTGTCGAGAAAAACAACGGGGTTATATTCGGATTTTTTCCAGAGCTCCGGGCTAATATATTTAAACATCTTTGCGGCCTTTGGATTCCATGACCACCATAAATTCAAGGCAAAATTATCAAGACATTTGAATTTTTCGGGCAGTGTTGTCTGAACTTCAATCTTTCTCCAAACCGGTTCCTGAACTTCCGAAACCGCAGTTTCTGTAATTTTTCTGATAACAGGTTTTTGCAGAATAATATCATGACGTTCTTTAATTTTCTTGAAAGCAATACTATAAGCTTCGAGATATTCGAAAATAAGGTTTTTCCATAGAGCTTTCGATGCTGCATTTTTTGCACATTTACGCAAAGCTTCAATGTCCTCATCTGTCAGGCGAGAAAAATTCTCGACAAAGTTAACGATTTCTGTGATGACAAAATCAAAATTTTCATCAGTACGTTCAATGACTTTTACACATTTTTCTGTTTCGGAGTAATTTTTCATCCACTTACCAAAACCGGCCAGACTTGTTGTGATAGTAGGGATTCCAAAAGCAGTAGATTCGAGAGGCGTATATCCCCATGGTTCGTAATACGACACAAAAGCCGTGAGATCCAATCCGGGAAGTAAATCATAATATTTTGTATTGAATATACCATCATCTCCATTAAGATAAGAAGGAACAAAAACTACCTTAACTTTATCATCGGGAGAATTAAATAATTCGTTTTCTGCTAATCTCCTTAAAATAGGATCGTATTCCGGATCGTGTAAATTATGAGTTAAATATTTATTTTGAATAAATTGATCGCCTACGATTGTGTTAATTTTATTATAAAGATTCTTTATTGGGCCATAATGATTAGCTGGAACCAGAATATAAGCCAAAACTTCTTTTTTAATGTTTTTGTTTTTATTCATTTTCCCTAATGAATCGATGAACAAATCATACCCTTTATTATAAAATTCATACCTTCCTGAAGTTGCAAGGATAATTGGTTCTCGATCAAATTTATAATCTGTAAGGGCTTCGGCAACAGAAATAAACAATCTGCGAGCATGAGCACGTTTATTTTTATATTCCTCGTCAGCCGGTATGAAATTATCTTCAAATCCGTTAGGTGTAACTTTGTCAACATTTTTTCCCAAAAACTGAATACATTCCTGAGCAGTAATTTCACTAACGGTAGTAAAGACATCGGCATTCTGAGCACTAATTTTTTCGAGGCTTTGTTTAGAAATTATGTTAAACTCTACTGATAAAAGATCGCCATTAAGTTTGTCGAGATTTTTATATAAAGGCATTCCATTTCCTGCAACACAACGTCCAATAACAGTGGCATGAGTGGTGAAAGCTGTAGCAATCTGAGGCATTTCGTTTTTTAGGTACAAAATTCCCGTACCTGTCATCCACTCGTGAAAATGTGCGATGATTTTATCGTGAATGGAGGAATAAAATCTCACAAAGCTTTCAATAACTTTTCCTGAGGCATAACCAAATAAAGCAGGTTCTATATAGTCCCACTGTCCGGATAATGAATCAAGTTTGTATTTCTCCCAGAATTCATAAAAAATCTGATCTTTTTGATTGATATAATTTGAAAAATCAACCAATAATGCTATCGGTCTGCCTGGAATTTTCCAATATCCTATTCTGACCCTTAATTGTTCATAATCAAGTTTTCTTTTCCAATCCGAAAACAAAGAATTATCTTCATCAAATTCCGGATGCTCTTCGTTATCTCTCCAAACATCTGGACCTATTAATACTAATTTTCCACAATTTTCTGAAAGAGATATAGACTTTGTACTAAGTACGGTATGTATTCCGCCAACTTTGTTACATACTTCCCAGCTTACTTCAAAGATATAATCAGGTTTCAGATATTTTTTTTCCATACTTTTTCATTTTATTTATTATTTTGCAAATATAATACGATTAAAAAATTTTTGATAATGTATTTTTTCTAATTAGAAAACTTAATATAAAATTAACAGCAATTCCCTTAATTCCAAATTTCGCATTTTCTAATGCGAAATTTGCCTGAAGGTCGAAATACACGGGTGTTTCGAGAGTCTCAACGCCCGTGTATTTCGGAATTTATCGGTAAGTGAGCGTAACCGAACCCACCCACGAAACAATATCTCATTACATTCCTAATGCTTATTATGGGTTTAATTAAAGTTTTATTGTTCAGTTTGGAGAAAGTTGTTTGTAATAAAATAGTTTCTTTTCGTTCTTCTATTTTTTTTTTAGTAAAAACTCTCTGAAGATTTCAAGATCTTCGGAAAAAGTAATTTTTAGGTTGGAGTTTTCTCCTTCTATTATTTGAATTTTAATATTCGGATTCACACAGTTTAACAAGCCGCAGTCATCGGTGAAGGAAAATCTGCGGACTTTTTCCATATAATTATAAGCTTCGTAAATGGTTTTTAGTTTGAAACCTTGAGGTGTTTGAGCATTAAAAACATTAGATCTTTGAGGAATTTGATTTATGATTTTTTCGTTGTCAACGATATAAACAGTATCAGTAGATTGAACGGCAATGGAAACGGCTTCAAAAGTTTTTAGAGCATGAATTGCTGAAGAAATAATTTTATCGGATGTATTTGGTCTAACTGCATCCTGAATTAAAATAATGTCATTATCGGGATCGGAACTTAGCTTTACAGCTTCAGAAATTCCGATATATGAGGATTCTCCTCTTGTTTTGCCCCCTTCGATTACAGAAACAATTTTTGGGAATTTACTTTTAGTTGCAATCTGACAAGTTCGTTGAAAATGATCGGGATTCCCTATTACAATTATATAGTCAACCAAATCGTTTTTTTGAAAACGAGAAATGCAATAATCCAGAATTGTTTTTCCAAAAACTTCAGCAAATTGTTTAGGTAAATCATTACCAAATCTATTTCCGGCCCCACCGGACAATATCAATGCAAAAACTGCCATAAACACAAAAACAGCCTTATAAGTTAGTTAAAAAAACCAACTTACAGGCAGTATAAAATAAAATTATGTTATTCTTTTGCAATAGCTTCGTAGGCTTGGGCATCCAGGAGATTGTTTAATTCTTCGGGATTGTTGATTTTAATTTTAATCAACCAACCATCGCCATAACAATCTTTGTTAACTAAAGCCGGATCATCGAGGATAGCCTGATTAACTTCAATAACTTCACCTGAAACAGGCATATACACGTCAGAAACAGTTTTAACAGCTTCGATGCTTCCGAAAGCTTCTTTTGCCTCGAGATTTTCTCCTTCGGTTTCAATTTCGATAAAAACGATATCGCCCAAATGTGTTGCAGCGAATTCAGTAATTCCTACGAAAGCGTTTTCGCCATCAACTTTAATCCATTCGTGAGTTTCGGTGTACTTTAATTCTTTTGGGAAGTTCATTTTATTAATTTTTTAAATGATTAAACAATATTTTTAACGTTCAAAATAAATCATATTTTTTTTAAGTTGCAAGAGTAAATCTCAAACTAACGCCAAAATTTGTGTTCGAGGTTGGAAATGTAACATTCAGAGTAGGTCTATTGATAACCTGATCGTAGAAAATCCTCAAATTAAATCTGTTGCTCAGAACATAATCCGCAGAAGTTTTTATCGAATAAATAATTTGACCTGCAGTTGGTTGATTAAATCCTTCTTCGAGTTTTCTGATTACAGTCAGAGTATTTCGTATTGAGAAATCCATTCTTACATTCAAATCGCTCTTGAAGTTTCTGGTTCTACCTCCGGAATTTATAGTAATTTCAACATCTTTGAACCTATAACCTGTACCAATCACATACTCATCGTTTTTCATTTCGGAGAGCTGATTATTGGTAAAGCTCATATTAAGATTTCTGCTTTTCTTTACTTCTATTTTGGCGATAAAGCTGTTGGTCATTGTCATATCAATAGAGAAAAGAGGAGAGAATTGTTCGGATATGCTGATACCATTGATTTGATATTTTGAGTAGAAATTTTCGAGTTCGTCGCGGATGATGTTGAAACCGTCAACTTCATAGTATTCATTTGAAAGTCTGGTCTGGAAATTCCCGATGTTGTAAGTAGAACGATAAACATGATTAAGGTTAACAGTTCTAAAATATTTTTTCAATTTAGGTATTTTTCCTAATCCGTCGTAAGTAATTCTCCAGTTAGGAAGAGCTTTAAATACAGATGGGAATATCTCCAACCCAACTTTATCAGGATCTTTACCGGTATATGCAGCAAGGAATGCAGGGATGAGAACATCCTGAGAAGTTTTTCCATAGCCTCTAGGAAATCCATCGGCATCAATATCGGAAGGATCGTAATCAGGACGCTGTGAGGCAATTCTTTGAGCTATAACTAATCTATTATTGCTAAATGTATTAAACACATTGGAAGTATATTCTCCTTTTTTCTTAAAAGGTTCAAAAGCGGAATTCCATGTTATTGTTGACATTGAGAAACTTCCGGTACTTGCAGGATTTAGCGACATAAAATCATACACACCGCGTTGAGTGTCGTAACCGTAACGGAAATATTGTGAATTATTTTGACTGAAAGAATGAGTCATCGTAAGGTCAATACGTAAATCTCTTATTGGTTCTAGGGTAGCTCTAATATTCCAATTTCGGTTACTTGTCTGAACATAAGGTTGAACGTTAAAGGTGTCTTTAGTAACAAGATTGTTTTCAATTGCCCACCAGCCGAAGTCCGGGTCTTGCCAGCCGAGGATAAACGGAATTGTTGGAGTACGAACTGGATTCTGCAGCCCAAACATAGACGGGTCAGCAACATAATTGGACATACCCATTATATAAGTAGTTCCCATATAACCCGGTAATAAAGTACCGTTAGTTTCGGTTAGTCCGATTGAAATATTTCGCACACTCATCATCAACGAGAGAGTGTTATCAAAAATTATTTTTGGAATACTCTCAATCTTATCACGTTTACCGGTAACAATAAGTTTAGTTTTTTCTGCATCAGCCTGTGGAGTAAATCCGACTTTATTGTCATCAATAATTCTGAATTCTCCTTTAACCTCCATATCAGAACCATCAGTCACTTTAATAACAACATCCTGAGTTTTTAATTTATGAGTTATGATTTTTTCTTTCCCGGCTCTTAATTTTGATATTGAAGTTTCGTAAGTAACAGTTTCTTTTTCTTTCTTGGCTTTTTGAGCCGGTTGTCGGCCTCTGTACTTTTTATTAACATTATCCAGATATTTTATTTTAGAGTATAAATTAACTAAATTAAATTGTACGTTATACGCTAAAGAATTTCCATTTTGCAGGGTGTTTCCTAATTTAATTGTATCGGCGGTAATTGGTCCTGCTGTCCAATCATAGGTACCTGCATATCTAATGTTAGCAGAAACCCAATTGAGGATAGGTATCTTGTTAATAGGTAAAGTATAATTTAATTCCCAGCGGTGATTATATTGAACATTTCTCCCGAAGTTTTTAAAGTTTGTCCAGATTGTATCCATTTTTTCTTCATAGGAAGGATCTTCGCGGTATAATCGTCCTTGAGGTTCGTCAATGCGAGCCATATTTGAAGCAGAAAAATCGAGTTTTAAGTTTTTGGAGAAATTATATTTAAAATCGTATTGTCTAAGCCATGTAAAATCTTTACGAACACTTACAGGTAATGGTAATGCAGAGTTATAAATGTTTCGTAATTGTGTTTCAGAATATTGTCTGTTAATATTAGTTCTGAAAGATAGTTGTGAGGGCAAATAATAGAAGTTAAAATCGCGAATAATCTGAAATGCTTTTTTACTTAAAATCTTAGAACTTTTAAAAGGTTCAACAATTTTTGGAGTAGCATTATAATTATAGAATAATGCTCCCTGATATAATTTATTTGTGTTAAAAACAGTATTTACATCGCGAGCAAACATTTCGTTGTAACCATAACTTACCGACCAGTTAGCAAGGTCATAAATATGAGGTTTACCGCCGGTTTTGTTAACTTTAACATTAGTAAAATTCAGACTTTTACGCATGGTATAATCCTGAGATATATATTTCATGCTGTCTTTATACTCTTGACTTAGGTTGGGGTCACGCATAGCCACTTTAAAAGGAATATCCGGGTCGAGGGGATTAAATTCTGGATTTTTAATACTTTCGGAGTATCCGATGTACATAGGAATTCTGACGTTAAGTTTTTCAGGGAAGAATTTTCCTAATTCGAGATTGCTAGAAACATCGTATCTATTAATTTCTTCTTTCTGTCGTTCGTTGATTTTTTGATTTATTGCACCAAATCCGGGCTTACTGGTATGACCGGCAAGAGTAACGGTACCAAAATCGGCAAGTTTAGCAGTTATTCTTGCATTTGCTGCCCAGCCTCCCTTTTCGTCGAAATCGGCAAGTCGGAGTTCGTTAACCCAGACTTCAACACATTTTGGTAATCCGTCATCTTCATCCAATGGTGATTGTTTTTTAGGATTCCGGATACCGATCATAATAGTTTGTACATTTGCAATATTAGGATTTCCCATTACGCTTATTTTTCTGCCTTCTAAGATTACGGTATAAAGTTTAGAGACATTAACATTGGGATTTCCTGTTCGGATTAGTTCGTTACGTTGCTGCTTAACAGATTGCAAATCTTCGAACAATAGATTCACTTCATTTTCTTCAGGCCAAACAATATATCTATCGGGGGCAAATTCATCTTCATCTCCTTTATAGTTGCCCGGTGGTGTTATTTTCAAAGGGATTTCGTATTCGTAGTAATTATTTCGGTAATCTGTACCAAGCCGCACAAATAGAGAAATATCGCCATCTTTGAGAGGTTGTTCTCCGGGAACAGATTCTGCATGAACGAACATCTTAAGTCGTAAATATCGTCTTAGGTCCATGTTCACATTCTTGTAAACAGCTCTGGCATCACCATCTTGCAAACCACAGACTTTTAAGCTCATCGACTGTTCGTTAAGTTGACGTAACTGTGGATTCATAGGGTCAATCTGACGATTAATGCCTGGAGGTAAGATATAATTAACCGGAGTTTTATTTGAATTTTCTTCGATATTAACAGCACTAACATCAAATGGAGTATCAGAAAATTCATCAACTAGATATTCGCCCGGCTGTAAAAATGAGGCATTGTATTTACGCCATTCACCTCTAACAAGATTCATTGTTGCAAAACGCAATATTGTTTGGTTTTCGAAGTTATTCATAAATATACGCATAAACCTTATAGACTTAAAATCTTGAATCGAGCCTATGCGTTTGTCAAAATCATAAACAGGAATTTTAAACTGATACCAGTTCACTTTGGATTTTTTATCGTTGGCAAGTGAGACAGTAGTTTCAATTTTATCAACTATATAATTTCTTCCTACTTCGAGGTCGTCTTTTCTTATACTTACACGATATTGAAAATAATTTTCGTTTTCGTTAAGAGTATTATCTCTATTGATGTCTTCGACATTTGGTACTGTAGAAGCGCTAGTTGAATAACTTTCTGTAGAAAATTCTGCCGGAGGAGAATTTCCTTCGAGGCCGTTGTAAAATTTATAACGATCAATTATTTTTAAATTTTGAGCATCATAATCAGATCCTCTATAGTGATGGTAATTGTCGCTTGAGGGGTCGGCGAAGGCTTTTTGATAAGCTAGAGAATTCTCGCCAAATATGGCTCTAATTGAATCAAGGTATGGATGACGACCTAATTCAGAGAAGAAAGTTCTTTCATTGTCGTCATTTAACCCATCGAGACCGACATCCTGAGCAATTCGGGACAAAGGATCGTTATCGAAGGCATTAACTAGAGATTGCATAAGAGGTACAATTCCCCAAGCAGTTGTATCAACAGGATGATTGCTTGTTGGAGTTGGAAGCCCATGTTCGAACGATTTTCTACCGTCTTTAAGAACATCTTCCGAAATGTCACCAAGGTTAAAGTACAAATCACCGCCGGTATTTAAAGAATCTTCAACAAATGGGTCCATCAACCAGAATTCGATGTATTCGATATTGTTTTCCTCGAAATCTGTGGTAGTCAATTGACGCATAATACCACCCCACCGTGTTTTGGGATATAATAAATTACCGTTTGCATCAATATTTCTGTAATCGTAGTTATAAGGTCCGCGTTCATTGGGATAATAAACAAGATTTAAAGCAACGAGGTTAGTCGGAATACCAGTAGTGCTTTCTTTTTTTGGAAATAATTCTTTTTCATACACTTCACGAACATATTGGCTTGATCTATCTTCGACAGAAACGGGAGAGCCGGAACGATGGAAGAAAGAATCGTCAATAAAGAACCAGTTTAATTTAGCTCTATTATAGCCGTATTCGAGATTGTTAACAAGTCTAGATTCCGGGAACATAGATGTATCGGCAGGAGTACTTGCCAGCGACCAGGCAGTATGAGTTTTTAAATCTATTTTTGTTTTAGTGCCTTCAAAGTCGTCAATGTATGCATTACCTTCTTTTTGAATGGCTTTAGAATGTCCGGGAATTAAATGGGCAAACTCACCGTTAAAAGTTATTGTTGACATTTCTTTAGTTTCGATAAAAGGGATAAAGTCAACAGCTTTTGTGAGAAACGGCACATCTTTTCGATACGAAGTATTAACACCCCAAATTGTATTTGAAATAGGTTCGCTGCCAATACCCACTTTTTGAGTTAAGGGTTTTTCTGTTAAATTCAGGACTGTAGCACCTATGTTGAAATCTTTGGAAAATTCATAATTAAAATGAGATCCTATTAAAGTTTTTGTTTGAATATTGAACATAGAATTGCTTTCAAGAGAAATTCTAATCGGAGTACGAGATTCAAGAATACCTTGATTTATAATTTTTACTCTGCCCAAATTATAATCAACCGTATAATCAACATTTTCGGTAAGAACCTGAGCTCCGGCAGTAACTTTAACGCTACCTTGAGGTATGTTTACTGCATTTAAAGCAATATCGCTACCTCCGGAAGATTTGTATTTACCTTTAATTGTGAATTTATTTTTTTCAGCAATTTGTCGGGCAGTGCTTTGAGTACTATCATACAATTCCTGAAAAACAAATTGATTTGCCACATTATTAAGAGTAGAATTTCCTCCGGTAATTTTATTTTTTAAATAATTACCAAAAGGCTCACGAACTGGAAAAATAATTCTGCCGTTATTTGCACTAACAGTAACATTATCAATAAAGTCAAAAATTCCATCAGGATATGGATCTAATTGAGAATTCAAATTATCAAGATTTAAAACACTTAATAATCTTACACTGTCAATTGCTCCGGCTGGAATAAAGTTAATTTGAGTTCCGGTTTTATCGTTGGTATAGAAAATATCGAGGAAAAAGTCTTCGCTGGACAGTTGATAAGCTCCGATATTATAAATATTTTTCATCATAAGATCCCATGCTTTATTTCTGGGAGTGAAAGATGTTCCTTTAATTAATTTTACAACCAAAGCATTGGGGGCACTGATAGCAGAGTTTGAAAATTCCCCAACCTTATAAACATTTCCACCAACAGTGAATTCGTAAGCAACGGCAAGCACTTGGTCTGAGCTCAATGCAGAATTAAGCGATATATAACCCAATCTGGTATTAACAGTATATTCATTTGGCGACAGCAATCTTGCTGACTCCACCTTTTCATAATCCACGCCACCAACCATACCATAATTTAATAGGGCATTGCCAACCTGATTAATATCTCTTACTTCGGGAATATTATCGGCTATTGTTCCTAAAATATTTACATTGTTATTTGGATAAGCTGTGGAATTAAGCAAGTTTGGATCGTTATAAACGAAATCTGATTGAATATCATTTTTATTGCTTTCGCCAAGATCTGCAAAGGCAACAATATTTCTTGAGCTTTCAAAATTTCCGGCTCTGTTAGTAACCCAAACTTCGATACGAGTAATATTTACTCCACTGTTTATTAAAGGCAGTCCGGCTAATGCTCGGTCATAATTTTCTTTAAAATAGTGTGATAGGAAAAAATGTTTGTTTGCTTCGTAATTATCAGCTTTGATAGAGAATTCTTTGGTCATTGCTCCCCCCTCAACTTCAATCACAGAGGATTCACCTTTTTGTTGTGAGAATAATGTTGTAACAGTAAGTTTCCCAAATTTCAATTCTGTTTTAAATCCGAAAAGAGATTGACTTCCGGTAATTAATGTTCCAGTTAATGGCAAGGATACGTTACCGGCTTCGATTTTTTGAATTATTTCGTCTTCGTGTCCGGTATATTCGATTTTTACTGAATTTTCGAAGTCAAAAGCTACTTCGGTATCATACTGAACGTTAATTTTCATTTTATCGCCGATTTGCCCAACCACGTTCATTCTGATTTTTTCATTAAAATCAAAAACAACAGTACGCTGCATTTTAACCGGTAAGGCAGGGTTTTCGACTCTTGAAATATTTAGTCCGAAACTTAATTCAGCAGAACCTTGAGGTTTAATATTTACTTCGTTACTTCCAAAAATTCTGTCGAAAATTTCGCCACCAACTTCCAATTTAGGGATTAAAGTTTCTCTTTTTTCTGAAATGTCCGATTTTGAACGTTGTCTCCAATATGATTTCATTGCTTTTTCGAAATCATATTCAAGGTATTCTTTGAAACCAACGGCAAAAGGAGTTTCAACCTCATAGTCACCGACCTTTCGGTAAAATATATATTCATTTGTTACAGGGTCATAAACAACTTCGGTATTGTAAAGAGAGCTATTTGGTCCGTATATTGGACTTAATTCCTGATCTTGTGTTGGATTAATGTTAGGACGATTAGATTTAAATGGCAATCCATCTTTAATTGTATCATCATTATGAACATAATTATTTTCAGGAATATAATTACCTCCAAAGTAATCATTTATGCTGGCATTTGACGGGAAAATAATAGAGATTAAAGTTATTATTAAGCCCCCAAAAAACAGATATTTAAAAACTCTACCAACCAATTTTCAATAAATTTTATAAATAACCCAATGCTTTCTTTATCACTTCTTCCAAGTTGATATCATTATTTTCTTTAAATATTTTATTTAAAACTTTCTCAATTGCAGGTTTCGAAAAACCTAACATCATTAAAGCATTTAACGAATCTTTATACAAAGTATTGTTTGAAAAAGTAAAAATTTCGCCAGCAAAGACTTCTGATTCGGAAATGAGATTTTTTCCTTTAAGCTCTATTACAATTCTTTGAGCTGTTTTGATACCAATACCTTTAACATTTTTAAAAATATTTACATCTTCTTCGTTAATAGCTTTAACTATCAAATTAGGATTCACCGAGGATAAAATCAATCGTGCGGTATTAGGACCAACACCATTAACCGAGATTAGATTTCTGAATAATTCTCTTTCAAATTTTTCTGAAAACCCATATAAAATATGAGCATCCTCTCTTATAATCTGATGTAAATAAAGTTTACATTCCTGTCCTTGTTTTAAAGAGGTGTAAGAAAATAAACTTATGTTAATGTTAAAAGCCAAACCGTTTGTTTCAACGATTGCTGAAGTTGGCGTGAGTTCAACTAAAAGTCCTTTAACGTATTCAAACATTTAAAATATATTTAATGTGCAAAATTATAAAACTTAATCAAATTTCAATTTTTTGTTTTTCAGTATGTGATTTTTTTAACAATACCAAATACCAGCGGCAAATGACAGCATTGAAAGTTTTAAAATTCTTAAGATATTTCCCTGTTTCAATAAAAATTTCTTTATTCATCTCTTTTGTAAATTCGTAATAATTCATCCAGTCAAATTTTTGCATCTTTGCAAGAACAATTTTCCAGGGGAAAAAATATCTGATATTGTCTTTAAATTTCTGGACATAAAGTTTTAATCGTCCGGATTTTATTTCTTTTTCTCCAAAATATATTTGCTCGGGAACAAAAAATTTTTGTATCAAGCATTCATCATATAGCTTTTTATTTTCGCGATATCTAAAAGGAATCTTTCTAAAGTAATTCAGCAATTTAATGTCCCAATACAAAAGATAATGTTCGTAACCGAAAAATGTAAATACAAAACAAGACCTGACAATAAAATTTGCCAGTTTTTCTTTAATATCCCAGTCTTCAATAGCCTGATTAAATTTACCATCAATAAGCAAATTTTCAAGATCGTTGTATTCTTTTATTGTTTCTAATATAATTTGTCGGATTTGTAGATGTTCATTGACGCTCTTTTTTCTAAAATAAAAATATTTTTTGGCTATGTGATTTGCCAATTTTATATCGGTTGCAGTTGAAGCAATAGTTTTGTTAATGTAGCTTCCGGCAAGGTAATCTCCTGAATGTCCTGGAAGGAAAACAGCATCTTTATCAATAAGATTGTTTTCTTTAAGATATTTCACAGCAAAATATTCTTGAAGATAAGGCATACAATAACCATTTGCATAATCGGAAACATAAGTTAAAAAAGTTTCATCTTGAGTATATCCGGAATAATCGAGTTTGGTGTAATCAACAAAATACCATTTAAAACCTAGCATTTGAGCAACCTTTTTACTTAAAATGGTTTCGTGTGTGTATTTTCCGTAAGTAAAACAAACAACATTTTTATACCCAAATTTTTTTAACAAACAGGCAATCAATCTTGAGTCGAAGCCTCCGCTGAGAGGAACAACAGCCATTCTGCCTTTAAGAAATTTAATCATCTTCTCCCCTGCTTCAAAAATTTCTTTGCTTGTTAATTCAAGCAAGTCATTAAAACTTTGGTCAAAAAAATTTTTTGTTATCCAATAATAATCGCCCTGATAGTAAAAATTTCCATCGTTCTGCAAAATAAGTTTATAGCCAGCACGGGATTTTATTATTTTTTTATCAAGCGTAAATTTATCAGGAACAAAGCCGGCATTTTCAAAAGCAGGAACAATATTATCGTTAAGTTCCAAATCTTTAAACTGCAAAATTTTTTGAAAACTATCGCTTATAATCCAACCTGAACCGGATTTATAATAACAGAATACAGGGAAAAAATTATTTATATCATTGCTTATCAAAACTTTGTCTCTTTTTAGCTGAATAAAAGAATAAATGCCTGAACACATTTTTTGGTCGGAAGACGTTATTTTATCAATAGCTGAATTTTGTCGAAATACGTTTTCGTTATCAACAAGATATCCTATAAAATAGGCATTATCGGAATGAGTCCATTTATAGGGATTGTTAGCCAAAAGATAAAATTTAAACATAAATTAAAAAATTAAATATACCATCCAATAATCCAACAAATCAGCAGAATAGCCGAAAATAAATAAAGTTTTTTAACATTAACATACTGTCCCAAAAGTATATTGTATTTTTTGTTTAAAATTGTAATCAAAATAATTTTTTCGATAACATAAGACACAAAAGTTGCGAAAGCAACTCCGTAAATTCCCCACAAATTAATTAAAGCAAAACTTAAAGCTACATTAATAATTATCTCAACAATGGAAGAATAAAGTATTGGTTTAGTATCTTTAAAGCCGATAAGAATAATTCTCGAAAAAATAAATCTTGTAATTAGAATTAAGAGATAAATATTGAAAACAAAAGCACTTTCGATAAAGTTTTTATTAAAAACCAGGGGGAAAAGATATTTACTTGAGATAATAAGAAAGAAAGCAGTGGGAAACATCCAGTTCATAAGATTTTCAGTTCCTTTTTTCAATTCGGTAAGAGATTGCTTAAGATTGTCTTTTATTGCAAATGAGGGGGTCATTGCATTACCGAAAGCATTTATCAAAAGCACATAAACCGGAACTTCACGTGCACCATATCTGAAAATTGCCAATGTAGCTTCATCGAATTTGTAAGAAATAATAAATCCGTCAATATATTGTGCAGAACCACTCAAAAGGAAACTTGTTACCAGTGGAGCCGAAAGTATCAGGAACTCTTGGATAAATTTTACCGAAAGCTGAATCTTTGAATATTTTAGTATAATAAATCCCAACCAAATGAAACGTAAAATATTAACCAAAACCAATCCGTAAAGCCCATAACCCAAATCAAAACCAATAATTATCGGCAGCGTAACACAAAATAACTGTAACGTAAAAGTTAAAACTCCGAAATAAATTATTCTCAAAGGCTTATCAAGTAATAAATAGGCATACTCAACCAGATTTACGGGTCCGGAAAAAATAATATAAAGAAAAAGAATTTTCATGTAAGGAATTTGTCCGCCATGAATTGAAAACATTCCGGAAATCACAGGCTGAAGAAGAAAAACAAAAACAGCAGACAATATGCTGAAAGCGGTAAATAAAACAGAAATGTTAAACAATACCGGAGATTTTTCGGTAGTTTTACCAAATGTTTTGTTTTCGGCATAAGTAGCCAATAAAGTTTGCTGCATGGCACCTATCCAGAAAAAACTCACACTGCCCGCAATAAGGAGAAAAGTCTCGTAAATTCCAATCTGACCGAGACTTAAATTTGTTTTGGTAAATACAATACTTATCAATAACAGTATTCCAAATCGAAAAATCTGGAAAAACTGTAATGCTAATACCTTGTTTATTTTATTTAAATAAAACCTCGTTTTCAGTTTTTTACTTTTTTGACATTTGTTCAAGATAAGCAGCCATTATTTTCTGTATATATTTACCGATAATATCAAATTCCAAATTTACAACAGTACCTACTTTGAAAGTATGAAAATTTGTAACATGATAAGTAAATGGAATAATTGCAACAGAAAAACTGTCATCCCTCGAATTAACAACGGTTAAACTAACACCATTAACAGAAATTGAACCCTTCTCTACAGTAATGTTTCCTTTCGTCTTATCATATTGAAAAGTAAAATACCAGCTTCCGTCAACTTCCTTAATATCTGAACATACAGCCGTTTGGTCAACATGCCCCTGCACTAGATGCCCATCGAGAAGTTTGTCCATTGACATACTTCTTTCAACATTCACCTCATCTCCGGGTTGCAAAAGCCCTAGGTTAGATTTGTCGAGAGTTTCCTGTATCGCCGTTACTTTGTAAACTTTTTCTTGTGGAAAAACCTCCACAACTGTTAAACAAACTCCATTATGCGACACACTCTGGTCAATTTTTAATTTATCGGCAAAAGAACAGGTTAAATAAAAATGATAATTTGTCTTGTCCTTTTCAATTTTAACAACTCTTGCGGTTTCTTCTACTATTCCTGAAAACATAAGTAATAAATTTTAAAATTATAAACTGCAAACATACGAAAAAATTTAGTTAGTTGGTTAGTTAGTTAGTTGGTTAGTTAGTTAGTTGGTTAGTTAGTTGGTTAGTTGGTTAGTTGGTTAGTTAGTTAGTTGGTTAGTTAGTTAGTTAGTTAGTTGGTTAGTTGGTTAGTTAGTTGGTTAGTTAGTTGGTTGGTTGGTTAGTTGGTTAGTTGGTTGGTTAGTTGGTTGGTTGGTTAGTTGGTTGGTTAGTTGGTTGGTTGGTTAGTTGGTTAGTTAGTTAGTTGGTTGGTTAGTTGGTTAGTTAGTTAGTTGGTTAGTTAGTTGGTTGGTTAGTTAGTTGGTTAGTTTTGTGCGAAAGATTAAATTCTGTGGGGAAAGGGGGACAAAATTTTAAATAATAAATTATTTTTGCAAAAAAGCATAAAATTGAATACTAAGAAAAAAATACTTAATGACCCGGTTTACGGATTTATAAATATTCCGGGAGGCTTGTTGTTCGAACTGATTGAACATCCATACTTTCAACGCTTGAGGAGAATAAAACAACTTGGCTTAACGTACCTTGTATTTCCGGGAGCAGTACATACTAGGTTTCAACACGCTATCGGCTGTATGCATCTGATAAACCTTGCTATAGATGTACTCCGAAGTAAAGGACAGAACATTACGGAAGAAGAAGCCAATGCCTCACGAATCGCTATCCTGCTTCACGATATCGGACACGGACCTTTTTCTCATGCTCTCGAGAGCTGCATAATTCCAAATCTTCCGCACGAAGAATTGAGCTTGATGTTCATGCAAGAGCTTAATAAACAATATAACGGAAACCTGGAACTTGCCATAAAAATTTTTAAAGGCGAATATCATAAAAAATTCCTGCATCAATTAGTTTCAGGACAATTAGACATGGACCGTCTGGATTATCTCAGACGCGACAGCTTCTTTACCGGAGTTACCGAAGGAGTTGTGGGCAGCGAAAGAATAATAAAAATGCTTCAAGTTGCGGATGATAACCTGGTTGTTGAAGCCAAAGGTATATACAGCGTTGAAAAATTCCTTATCGCCCGACGCCTTATGTACTGGCAGGTTTATCTGCATAAAACCGTATTGGTTGGAGAATTACAACTAATTCACTTTCTCAAAAGATTAAAACATCTCTACCAACAAAACAAAATTAATATTGATAACAAATATCTTAAATTCTTCCTCGACGATAACAAAAATAAAAATAACAAAGAAATTCTCGATAACTTCTCAATGCTGGATGATTTTGACTTCGTATATCTGGTTAAACAACTCCTGAATCATGACGACAAAATAATATCTTATCTCGCAAACAGCCTGATGAACAGAAAATTTCCTAAAATCATTATCGGAAAAGATCCTATCCCCGATAATTATATAAAAGAACTCAAACTAAAAACCTCTAAAAGATTTAATCTTTCTTCAGAAGAACTAGAATATTACGTTTTTTCAGGGGAAGTTTCTAATAATACTTACAGAGTTGACGACGAGAGAATTAACATTCAATACGGTAATAAATTAATTGATATTGCCGAAGCTTCAGATATGTTAAACATTTCAGTATTAAGCAAAGTAGTGAAAAAATATTATGTTTGTGTTCCAAAAATAATTTTAAACAAAGACTAATATGGTAGAAATAGAATTTAATGCTAGACAAATTGCAGACATTTTAAACGGAACTATAGAAGGTGACGAAAATGCCGTGGTAACGAGATTCTCAAAAATTGAAGAAGCAGAACCGGGGTCCTTGTGCTTTCTTGCCAATCCAAAATACACTCATTACATCTATACTACAAAAGCAAGTATCGTTCTTGTAAACGATGATTTTGTCCCGCAAAAACCGGTAAAATCTACATTAATCCGCGTTCCGGATGCTTATAAATCTATAGCAATTTTACTTGATTTTTACAACAAACTCACAGAAAAACCCAAAGGAAAAGAAAAACCTTGCTATGTTCACAAACGAGCTGTATTAGGAAATGAAGTTTATATTGGAGCTTTCACATATATCGGCAAAGATGCGAAAATTGGAAATAATGTTTTGATTTACCCACAATGCTACATCGGAGAAAATGTAAAAATTGGCGATAATACTATAATTTACCCCAACGTAACTATATATCATAATAGTGTTATAGGCAACAATTGTACTATTCATTCCGGTACAGTAATCGGTGCTGACGGTTTTGGATTTGCTCCTAACGAAGGTCAGGAATTTGTAAAAATTGCCCAGATTGGAAATGTTATAATCGAGGACAATGTAGAAATTGGAGCCCTCGTAACAATTGACAGAGCAACTATGGGCTCAACAATAATAAGAAAAGGAGTTAAACTTGATAACCATATTCATATTGCTCACAATGTAGAAATCGGTAAAAATACAGTTATGGCAGCACAAACCGGCATTGCAGGAACAGCTAAAATCGGAGAAAACTGTATGTTTGGCGGTCAGGTAGGTATCAGCCCACACATCACTATTGCAAACGGAACAAAAATTTCTGCTCAGTCGGGAATATCAAATAATGTTACTAAAGAAAACAGCATTCTTATGGGCGCACCGGCTTTCGACATCAGAGCTTATCACAGATCTTACGTTCATTTTAAAAATCTGGATGATATAGTGAAAAGATTGGAGAAGTTGGAGAAGTTGATTGGTTAGTTGGTTGGTTGGTTAGTTAGTTGGTTAGTTAGTTGGTTGGTTAGTTGGTTGGTTAGTTAGTTAGTTGGTTGGTTAGTTGGTTGGTTAGTTGGTTGGTTAGTTGGTTGGTTAGTTAGTTAGTTGGTTGGTTAGTTAGTTGGTTAGTTAGTTAGTTGGTTGGTTAGTTGGTTGGTTGGTTTGTTGGTTAGTTAGTTAGTTGGTTAGTTAGTTAGTTAGTTAGTTGGTTGGTTAGTTGGTTGGTTAGTTGGTTGGTTAGTTGGTTGGTTAGTTGGTTGGTTGGTTAGTTGGTTGGTTGGTTAGTTGGTTGGTTAGTTAGTTAGTTGGTGGTTTTTATAAGATTGTTTTGTGCTTATCTCTTATTTTTTTGCACAAGGTTAATATAATTTTTTCCCGTGAAAGAAAATTTATAAAACTTATCTTATATTGGAAATTGTCTTATTTTGATTTTTATTCGGGAAATCAAAGTCATTTATAAATTTTTAATAGTTTTGTAAAAATATCTTTTTATGAACACTAGGCTTAATAAACTTAAATGTAAAGTTTATGTAATAATTTTTAAATCAAATACTCCGGCAGGAAAAGCCTTTGACGTTACTCTATTAGCAGTTATTCTAATAAATATGCTTTTAGTGATGCTCGACAGCTTCGAAGATATTCACACTAAGTTTCTACGGGATTATTGATGTTTTAGCAATTTTACCGCCATTTATCAGTTTATTTATCCCCGGAACACAGATCCTAATAGCAATCAGGACTCTGCGACTTCTAAGAATATTTTCGATATTTCAGATGAGCGATTACACCAAACAAAGCAGACTATTATTACAATCCATTGGAAGAAGCTGGTCGAAAATTGCAGTTTTTATGCTTGCTGTTTTTACAGCAATTGTAGTTATAGGCACTTTGATGTTTTTAATTGAAGGACCCGAACACGGTTATAGTAATATCCCTGTTTCAATTTACTGGACAATTGTTACAATTACTACTGTAGGTTACGGAGATATCGCTCCTGTTACGATGATTGGGAAATTTATTGCTTCTATCACAATGCTTATTGGCTACTCAATCATTGCCGTACCCACAGGTTTAATTACTGCAGAAGCTATACGCCAAAAGAAAGATGAAAATATAAAATGTCCAAGATGTTTTACCGAAAACGGAAAAGACTTTAACTATTGTAAATATTGCGGCGAAAAGTTGAAAACTTTTGATTGAGTTTTTTATCCAGAATTTTATGAAAAATTTATTTTTCCCCTTTTGTTATTTAGTAGTTGATTTTTTTGAGCTTTTCTTTTTGTTTTAGAGATGGTTATCCGTTTTGTAGTATTTACTTATTTTTTTTCATAAATCTACTCGAAATTAATCTCTTGTATTGAATATTTATCTTTGCTATATTAACTTTTTACTTCGCTTTTTACCTTTTTATATTCATCCAAAATAAACAACCACAAAATAAGAAAAAATGGCATGAGAGGTATTTTAAATCTCACCAGAGCCCCGAAATTTGAAGTTGACAAACCTATTCCCCAAGCCATAATTATTGAAAACACAAGACAAAAAACCAAAAACGGCTCTCTTGAAATAATCCTTAAAGTACCAACCAAGCCCGCTTTATAAATCACATATATTGTTATTAGCAACAAAATAAAATTTTCCAATCCGGATAAAAATACCACTGCCGACCTTGCTTCCCAAATGAAAGGCCTGTATAAACCGGCAATAATTGCAGCTGGAGTAACCGACAATGCCCCTTCAACCGTAGGATCATAATCTCCTATATCGAAAGATGTTCCCTGATAATATTCCTGTTTTAAGTCTCGTTGCGAAACTACCGCTTTATTAAGCATGCTGTCAATATCTTTGTATGATCCGCCTACAACATTTGCAACCGAATTTAAAACATAAATTCCGGTAAAACCTATACCTACAATTATAACAGGTAAAACAAAAACTCTCAACACACGATTTTTAACAGCTTTCAAAGAATTTAATCCCAACCATACAAAACCTCCGGCAATATAGGAGTATAAGATATAGGGTTTCAGAGAAATTACAACATATGCCGCCAGTAGTAACTTTGCTGCATTGAGGAGATTTAATTTACGTTGAAAGAATATTTTATAAAAATTACTTATAAAAACCAACCCGAAAGTAAAAGTGAAAGAATCTTTTAATATGCCGGATCCCCAAAACAAAACCGAAGGCACAAAAAGAAAACCGTAAGCAAGTATTTTTGTTTTATCGGGAAATATTTTATCAAAAGACAAAAATACCCTCCAATTGATAATATACAAAAACACATTCAAAACAATAATGGTAAGATAATAATTCTTAAACCCTAAAATTGTAAAAGGAGAAATAAAGCGATGAACAGCAATCTTTCCGGGATCACTAAACGCCGGAATATAACTCAACCCAGCAGGCAAAGTGTAGATATTTTGCTTTGAAACAAAGCCAAAGAAAATGCGGAGATAACTCTTAAAATCTTCAAAAAAGACATTTCCCAAATTGCAAGAACTATAGAAATAATAATAAGAATCACCACTTCTATCATAGTACAAATCATAGACTAAAGCAAAACCGATAGATGCAAAAATTTTAAAGTAAAAACCGTAAAGGAAAAACTTCTTTAGATTTTGTTCCCTTGAATATTTTATTGTGGAATAAATATTAAAACCAATGGTAAATATAATTATATAACCCGCTATTAAAAATATCCCCTCTATATCAAGAAAATTTTTATTCATAATTTAATACAAGAAACTTTTCTTTACTTACCGAGTCAGAGACCATTAGTTTAATTATTTGCATAAGTATTGGGCTGATTTCTTTTTGATCTTTAATAATTAAGTATTTTATATTGTTCTTTTTAATATATTGCAATCTTAATGAATCTTTATTTAAAACATTTTGTGGATCATTTTGTAAGGAAAACTTATTAAAAGGAGAAGAATTGATAAAATTATTTGCTCGTTTTAGAATTTTTAAGTCATCAGAAAGAATTACATATTCATCAGCAGTTAAGTTTATCATAACCACATTTGCGAATAAATTATCAAGAGGTGGCATCGAGATCCAATACATTTGTGCATTAAAAGATGTTCTTATTTCCACTGGAGAAGAAAGCACTCCTATAGCACTTTTATAACTCTTTGGAACCAACATCGAAATTTTTTCAAGGTATTCTAATGAATAATAATCCGCAATATTATAATATCTAAAAAAAGCCTTACTTCTAAGCTGCAAGAAATTAATAGAAATGATTACTATCCAAAAAACCATAAAAATATATTTTATTAGAGGTTTAAAATCATTTATTTTATTATAAACAATTATAAAAGAAATAAAAATCAGCAGATTTGTAAACATATAAACCGGTAAAAGATGAAACTGCAAAGAATCATGCATGGGATTAGTTAGATTCCATATTATTAATCCGGTGAAGAATAAAATTCCCCAAAACAAAAATATATCTTTAAATTTGCTATCAAAGTCTTCTTTTTTATTAAGTTTTGCATAAAAAATATAAGCCAGAAAAGGGAAGAAAAACCAGATATATAAACTAAAGAAAATTATGTTTCCACCTACAAAAGTTTTTATTATTTGCATTGGATCATGGAGATTTACTTCTATTATTTCTCTGATATTTAGGTTTGCAGCAGGAATTTTTGGCTGAAGTAAATAAAATGCAGCTATAAAAACGGCTATTATTAAAATATCAATAAACCTATAAAAAAATGATTTAAATGTTTTTGAAAAAATTGCTTTAACTAAAAAATATAAACTCAGAGCCGTAAGAATTGAGGGAGCTGTTGCTATGTTTATAACAGGTAAAATCAATAATGGAAAATAGAAAAAGTCTGATTTTCTATTAGATAGAATTAGATACCAGATTAAAAATAAAGCAATTATTGAAAATTTTGGAGTATAAATATTTCCAAAATCAATAAAAGAAGAAGTTTGAGAAATAGGCTCAAATAATAAAAGTCCGCTAAAGAATAATGATAATAATCCGAAAATTTTAATAATAATAGAATTCGAAAATTCCCGCGCTAAAGCAATTATACCCATGCATAAAACAGTAGCTAAAATTACTTGTGTAATTATTAAAATTGATATAAGGGGCAATATGTTAAAGATTTGAAAATAAAAGGCACTTAACCACAATTCGGGATAATGATATGGAGATGCTCCAATTTTGCCAACATAAAAAGGATCTAAACCCAGAATAGTATTTTCATATCCATTTTCTACCATCATGTAAATTAGGCGAGTATAATAATAATAATCTCCATGAGCAATTTTATTAAATGGATATTCGAAAAATAATGCCCCGTAAAATATATATAAAATTAAACTTACTGTAGTTAATATTATAATGTCCCTTGTGAAATTTTCCAGTAATAAATTTTTTATGTTTTTAATATTGAAATCATAAAATTTTGATTTAATCAGCCATATACCAAATAAGAAGATAAGAGCTAACATAATTGTATTAAATCTTGTTTTCACAATTGCAAAAACAATAATTACCGCAAATAGCCCAGTTATTAACGAAACAAATGCCCTGTAATAATAATTAGGTTCATTCGTGGTACTTATAAAAAAACTACTTATTAATTTTCCTATTGTATAAAAAAAAATTAAGGAACATAGTATTATAATATAATATTTAATTTCCATATGCCGATATTAAAGATTTTATGATTTCACAAATTTTTTCAACATTTTCAATCTCCAATTCATAATAAAAAGGTAATCTTAATAAACAGTCAGAAAAATTATCACTATTATTCAGAATCCTACCATCATGTTTTGAATTATAAAAAACACTTTTATGTAGAGATTGATAATGAAAAACTGCATGTATTTTATTTTCTTTTAATTTGTTTATTAAATATGTACGAGAATCAATGTCTTTACAAAGCAAATAAAACATGTGAGCATTATTTGTTGCATAATCAGGTATATTGGGTAATTTAAAAATATTCGTTTTAAGATTAGACATAATTTCATAATATTTGTTCCATAAAATTTTTCTTTTATTTTGAATATCAATAAGATTTTCGAGTTGAGCATACAAAAAAGCAGCGTTTATTTCTGATGGCAAAAAACTTGAACCAATATCCACCCATCCGTATTTATTTACTTCACCTCTAAAAAATTCGGCTCTATTTGTACCTTTTTCCCAAATTATTTCAGCTCTTTTAAAAAATCGTTCATCATTAACACAAAGCATACCTCCTTCGCCACATTGAATGTTTTTGGTTTCGTGGAATGAAAAAGTTCCTAAATGTCCGATAGAACCAAGGGCTTTTTTGATACCATTTTTATTAATGTAAAAACTATCCACAGCCTGAGCAGCATCTTCAACTACCCAAACATTATATTTTTTTGCAATGTCCATTATTTTATCCATATCGCAGGAAACCCCTGCATAATGAACAACAACTATTACTTTAGTCTTTTCTGTAATTAGTTCTTCAATTTTAGTTTCATCAATTCCGGGATGGTCGGCTCTGCTATCGGCAAAAACAATTTTTGCACCCTGTCTTACAAATGCAAGTGCAGAACTAACAAAAGTAAACGATGGACAAATAACCTCATCCCCCGGATTTACATCACACAAAATTGCACACATTTCTAATGCATCGGTGCAAGAAGTTGTGAGTAAACATTTTTTAAACCCATATCGGCTTTCGAAAAAATTCTGACATAAAGCTGTATATTTGCCATTTCCTGATATTTTTCCGGAGGTAACTGCATCTTTAATATATTCTGTTTCTTTTCCGGTTAAATATGGCTTATTAAATGGTATCATAATTATATTTTTTTTGCAGGATTTCCTGCTATTTTGCTATTTTTAATTACATCTCTAATAACCACAGAACCTGCTCCAATAACTACATTATCCTCTATTATTATATTATCCTTAATGACTGTCCCGCTACCAATAAAACAATTTTTTCCAATTTTCACAAATCCTGAAATAACAACACCGGGTGCAATAAAAGAATTAGCTCCAATTTCTGAATCATGCGAAATAATACAACCTAAATTTATTAAAACATTTTCATTAATTGTAACTTGTTTATCAATAGTACAGCCCGGATATATAACAACGCCATTTTTTACTGTCGCTGATTCATCAATAATGCTTTTAGCACTTGTTATTTTGGCAAAATTCAATTTATTTTTAAATTTTTCATACAACTCACTTCTAAAATTGATATGCTTATATCCAATGCCAATTATTACTTCATCAAAAAGATTTTTATTAGAATAGTATTTTATATTTTTAATATTGTCAATTACTGGTATCGAATCCATTATTATTTCACCTTGTTTGAACGTATCGTCAAAAAATCCGATGCAATTATATTTTTCAATGGAATATTTTAATAAATTTAAAATCTGTTTTCCAAGCTCTCCGGCTCCAATTATTGCTAGTTTTTTTTCTTTCATAATATTTCTTTTTCAAAAAAATCAGGTCGTTTAGTTGTTTTTTGATTAATCCTATGAATGTATTCGCCTATTATACCCAATGCAAACAAAATCAAACCTATTCCAAATCCCAAAATAAGCATTATTGATGTATAGCCGGGAATTAAATCATTAAATACAAGTTTACGAATAACCAAGTATATGGAATAAATTAAAGTTAGAATAAATATCATGATAGATGAAAAAGTAACTATACGTATTGGTAATAAAGAAAATGTAAAAAAGATATTTAAAGCGTGAAAAATTAGTTTTTTTAAAGTATATGAACTTTTCTCCTTTTCTCTTTTTCTATGTTCTATTTCAATAAAACCTATATTATTTGTTATCCAGCTTAAATATCCGTCAAGAAATGTGTAAGAATTGTTCATTGATAACATTTGCTTGGCAATATTTGATCTTATTAAACGAAATGATGTATAATTCGGGTTTAGATCGGGCATTCCTAATCTAAGCATATAATTTAACACATCGGAAGTAATATTTCGAAAAGTATTATGTTTTTTTCTTTGAAACTTTGCATAAACAAGATCATAATTGCCCTCTTTTTGCTTTTGAATCAAATTTTTAATAAATTTAGGATCGTGTTGTAAATCTTCATCCATTGTTATTATAAAATCACCTGTACTGTGTTTTATTCCGCAAAGAATTGCATTATGCTGTCCAAAATTTCTACTAAGTTTCACAGCTTTTAGAATATCTTTATTTTCTTCTTTAATTTTTTTAATAACTTCCCATGAATTATCTTTACCACAATCATGTACCAATACAATTTCAAAAGAAGTTTCCTGAATATTTCTTTTTATTTCTTCAACCAACTTAGAAATGGTTTTTGCTCCGTTATATACGGGAATAACAATTGACAATTTCATTTTTTAAAGGATTTCATAAAGTTCTTAGCATTGGGACCTTCGTTAAAAATTAAATCTATAATAGAAACACCATGCTCAAATGGTGGGAATAACTGATTGTATTCAGGATATCCGTTGTAATCCATCCACTCTACTTGAATACACTCTTTTTTTGCCAATTCTTCATCAAAGTAATTTTTTGCTGCAGGTCCACTTATATAAACGTCGGCATTGCATTGTTTGCAAATATGAAGAAGCCGTTCTGTTTTTCCATCTATTAGTTCAAACTCACTTGACCATCTGATTTTTGTTTTTATTCCGAGTATATTGTTTATTGCTACGATAAATTTGTAATTTATTTCACTCAAAAACTCTTCCTTACAGTTCAAATACAACCCTTCAAAAAAATCTTTATATTCTTTATAATATTTCGCTTTTGAATAATTAGTCATTAAAGTTTTTAAATGTTTTTTGTTCCAGTCTTTAAAACTAATTTTTGTATCTTTAATTCTTTGTTGTAGTTTCTCTTGATGCACAGGAATCGTAATCCATTCTGCACCTCTTATTGTTTTTATTTTATTTCGATTTCTCCAATCATTTTTGGTGTATTGCATATCATCATAAAGCACAAATTCATCAACCCTATTAATTAGGTCAAAGTATCCTTTCCAAGGAATATAATTTGATTGAATAATAGCTATTTTTTTCATTTTTATTTAATAATACTTCTATAAAGATCATACATCATCATTATCAATTTTTTCTGATTCGGAAAATTTTTATAAGTTTTTGGTGGCAAATTTAAATATTTATCAAGTTCTTGCCGTGAAATTCCATATTTTTTTGCAATGTAATTTTTTTCTATTTCGATTTTTTCGGGATTGTATGGTAAATTTTCCAGAATTTGTAATGCTTTATTACGGGTAATTTGTCCGCTCACAATTTGCGATGATAAAGTTGCACGACGATAGTCCATGTTATATTTTACAGGCATAACATAAGATTGCCAAAAGCCAGTAATTCTGGATTCGTGATGTTTTCCTCCATAATCCTGCCAGTCGAATTCTATTTTAAGAAATTCTCTTGCTTCATCCTTATTGTAATCAATATAATTTAAGGGATATAAATATTTAATTCGTTTAAAGAATTTATAATAAATTTCTTTCCTTAAACCAACAATAGGCACTGTTTTAATTTTTACATCAGAATATTTTTTGATAATGTGTTTGTAAATCTTAAGATCTTTCAATACGTGATAACCCCAGGTTAAAGGTAAGATTCCTTCGGCTGAATAATTTCCGCCCGAAATAATATATTTTATTTTGTTTTTTGCTGCTGTTTCATATAAACTTGCTGCAATAGCAATGTCTGTAGGCATCTCAATATCAACAATTGAGGATTTTAGAAATGCTTTTTGAATTTCTCGAAATTCTTCCCAATTTAAAACATAAGAAATATAGTCAACTCCTAATTTTTTTACAATTCTTTTTACATTTGTAACTGCAATTTCAGAATTCCAACCATTATCCATGTGAACGGCAAGAGGCTTCAATCCCCATTTTACACATAAATAGAGTGTGTAGCAGCTATCAACACCACCACTAATACCGACAATACTATCATATTTTTTGTTTTTGGATTTTACTTTTTTTATCAGGTTATCTATATAATCTGTATTTTGTTTTTGAATTTTAATTTTTTCTAAAGTTTGTTCAAAATCTTTACAGTGATTACACCTTCCGTTTTCATCGAAAATTATGTCTTCGTCGGTGGTGTCCATTACACAATAATTGCAAATTTGATAATCTCTTTTCATGAATCAGATAAAATTTTTGTAAAATTAATTTTTTTTTTTTCAACTAATGCACTAATTTATGATAAATCAATTTAAGATTTCTAATTTTTCTTCTTTAGACGGATAGTTTATTAAAACTCCTCTGTGAATACCATGAAAAACAAACATACTACCTGCAGCAAGGCCGGTAATATTTGCTTGTTTAAAAGCTGTTTTTAAATGATTTAGATTACCAGCTCCGCCGAGGGCAACAATGGGAATAGATACTTCTGCCGAAATTGATTTTAACAATTCTATGTCGTAACCATTCATTTCACCGTCGTTGTCAACAGATTGAATAATTATTTCTCCAGCTCCCATATCTTCCATGATTTTTGCGTATTCAACCGGATTGTAAGAAGTATATTTTGAACCGTTAAGAATACAGACTTGTTTTCCGCCAAAAAACTTTTTCTTTACATCTATACATACAACAATTGTTGACGAACCGAAATGATCCACGGCTTGTTTAATAAAATTTGGATTTTCGGCGGCATAAGAACTAACAACAACCTTTTCGGCACCACAACTGATGATTTTTCGGATATCTTCTATGCTTCTAATGCCCCCACCAACTGCAAAAGGCATATTTGCTTCTTCGCCAACATCCTGCACAAAATCGAGTGATATTAACCTGTTCTCTCTGCTTGCTGTAATATCTAGAAACACTAGTTCGTCAGCTTTTAATTCATTGAAAATTTTTACTGCGTTGATGGGATCGCCAATATAAGTATAATCTTTAAATTTTCGAGATTTTACCAATCCTGAATTTTTAAGAAGGAGTACTGGTATTATTCTGGGTCTGAACATTTTAATAATTTTTTAATTTTAATATAAGCTACTAATGTACAAATATTTTTCAATTTCGACATGAATCCTTGAATTATTTTTTGACGCAGCCAATAATAAATGAATGGGTTTTGAGGTCGCCACAAATGCACGAAAGTGTTTCGAATTTATTTTTTTATTCACTTGAGTGTGTTTTTAATTAAATCTTAAGGAAGTTATTAAATATTAAATCTCCGTACTCATGACTTTTCTCGGGGTGGAACTGAACCCCGAAAATGTTTCCATTTTCAATTGCGGAAACAAATTTATATTCATATTCTGTTTCTGCTGAAATAATGCTTTCAACATTTGTTTTTAAATGATATGAATGTACAAAATAAAATTCATGATGTTCGGGTAGACCTTCAAATATCAAGGATTTTTTTGTAACTATAAGATTATTCCAACCTATATGGGGATTTTTATAACTATTATTTGTATGTTTGAATTTTACCACTTTGGCATCAAACCAGCCCAATCCAGTTATGTTTCCTTCTTCACTAAATTTTGTCATTATTTGCATACCAAGACAAATTCCCAAAACAGGAATCTTTTTATTAATAGCAAGTTCATTTAAAGTATCCGTAAGTTTTAAGTTTTTAATGTTTTGCATTGCCTTTCCAAAATGACCTACCCCGGGTAATATAATTTTATCGGCCTTTTTTATTTCATTATAATCTTCACTGATTTTTATATTATTGGAAAATCTTTTTAATCTTTTATAAACCGAAAAAAGATTACCCATCCGGTAATCTATGATAAAAATATTTCTACTCATCTGTTAGCTCTTTTATTAGTTCTGCTAATATTTTTGTTTGATTTTTTCTTGAATAAAATTCATAACCTTGGGAATGACAAACAATCTTTCCAGATTGATTAAACTCTGTTTTTATCTCTTTTAGTAATTCGAACAAATGTTGCTGATTAGAGGCCACTAATCCTGAATTGGTTTGATTGATAAGTTGTATTTGAGGGTAATCATTGTTTACAGAATCAGGTAAATGATAAAATTTCTCCTTTAAAAGTAACGATTCCGTATCGTTGGAAAAACAAAATAATATTTTTTTTCTAACTGCAAGGTAATCAAAAATTTTAGTACCTATGATATAATAATCATTAAAAAGCAATAGAATATCCGTCAAGACTAACTCTTTTAACAATTCGGTATTTGATTTTTTGGGAAAAACTTCAAGTGTTAGGTAATTGTTTTGAAAATTTTTAAAATACTCGTTTAATTCTTTTTCGTTATTAATCCCGTAGAATTTTAAAAAAATTGGGAAATGTTCCTTTTGAGAAAAACTGTTAATAACTGATAAGAATTGTTTCCATGGATGCCAATGGTATATAGTACCGGCATATGCAATAGTTAAAACTTTATTGCTAGGTTGGTTCGGATAATTGGTAGGAAGAGAAAACGAATCGTAACCGTTGTAAACTATTTTGAAATTTTGATTCTTTAGATTAGATTTTATTAAGTTAATAAGAAATTGTGATACGGTGGTAATTCGTGAAGCACGAGAAACTATCTTACGTTCTAAATACAAAAATATTTTCCGGATGAAATAAGAATTGTTGGTGTCTTGTGCCCAAGGGTCACGATAATCTGCAATCCAAGGTATATTATGTTTTTTACTTAAGATTGAAGCGTATCTAAACAAAATAAAAGGATCTCCGGTTGCTATTATACAATCAACTTTGTTGTTTTCTAAAAATTCATTTGCGGCTTTGTATATTGGGTATTTAGAACCCACACGGAGAAACCATTGAACAATTTCGTACCAGCCGGTGATTATTTTTTGAAGGAGTTTAAAGCGATCTTTGCCGTATTTTAAGAGCAAGCGATTTGCTAACGTAGGTTTGTATGGTGCTCGAATAACAATACCATTTTCAGATTCTTCTATTATTACCTGATTTGATTCGCCGGGAGCAATATAGTCGAGATGGTTTCCGTATTTGTTTGCCCATTGGCGTGTTACTACTACAGGGAAAATTCCAAATTCATGCATGTATTTGTACCATGAATATGGTCTTAATCCCCCTACCGATACATAAGGCGGAAAGTCGTAA
>Ga0209409_1000163_pt1 | contig 74287 bp, 57 predicted proteins | sample AD_JPNMR1_MetaG_FD_184424 | JGI IMG/M metagenome (GOLD analysis project Ga0209409, IMG submission 184424) | Active sludge microbial communities of municipal wastewater-treating anaerobic digesters from Japan - AD_JPNMR1_MetaG (SPAdes) (version 2) | ecosystem: Engineered > Bioreactor > Anaerobic... | reverse complement strand
CTCCACTATCTGGTTTCGGTATTCCAATTGTTTTGCCACTTTCTTCTTTTAATGACGCTGCAGGAGGAACTGGTATTTCACCTGGCTTTGGTATTCCTACTTTCCCTGGTTCTGGCACTGGTATTCCACCGGGTTTCGGTATTTCAGCGCCAACCGGTGGTACTGGTATGCCACCCAGCTTTGGTATTCCACCTGCTTGTGGCTGTGATGGCACTGCTCCACTCGGGCTACCAACCGGCGGTATTATTGCCTGACCAGGCTTCGGAACATTAATTTTTTCTTCTTTTTTTTCTGCTTGTGTTATTATTATCTCTTCGGTTTTAACTGTTTCTTCTTTTGCACCAGCAACAGATGGTGGAACTAAACCTGGTTTTGGAATTCCAGGTATTGGTGCCTTTGGCACACCTATTTTAGGTATTTCTGGACCGCCTGCTGGACCACCTGGTATTTTTGCTTTACCTATTGTTGGAATTGAAATTTTTGACGCATTACTTTCTTCTTCTGTTTTAGCAATAATTTCAGAACTAATTATATTTAAATCAATATTATTTCGTTTTATTTCTTCTGCCTGGTCTATTGATACATTTAATTTTTTTTGAATTAAATCTGATAAATGATTTCCTGCTATTGGTGCACTTCTTGTAAAATAAAATCGTTTTTTATCCACAATAGCAATATCTGTTGATGATGCACCAATATCTATAAATGCTATTACTTTTGTTGCATTTTCTTCACCTGATTGTGCTGCTAAATTATTCCAATCATTTTCAACACAATAAAAATTATAAATATTAGCAATTGAAACGCCAATTGAAACTGGTGCCAATCCTGCGCCTAATATAATCTCCATAAATTCATCTAACTTATCACGCTTTATTACAACTAATTGAACTATTACATTTTCTGCTGTTTCTCCTACTACTTGCCATGCCATTTCTACTTCATTTATTGGAAATGGTATCTGCTGCTCTGCTTCAAATGAAATCATCTGGTCTATTTTATCTTTTGCTGCGATTGGTAATGCTATATCACGAAATATTGTATATTGGGCAGGAACAATTACATTTACTTCTTTTACTTTTTTTAACTTTCCACTGCTAAAATGTTTTTTTATTAAACTTATTATGTTATTCTTTTCTTCTTCTATATCCTGTGATTTTACTCGTGGCAAATTTTCAACTGCATAATAATCTACTACATATTTTTTTCCTTTTTTAGCAAGTGAAATTATCTTAATATTTGCAGAACCAAAGCCAATTGAGACATTTGAAAAATTTTTCATTCAATTAACCATTTTTTTAATTTTAAATATTTTTATATTAATATTTAAAAATTTTTCTTGTCAAGATAAAATATTTTTTAATTTATTATTTTTTATTTAAAATCTTTTCTTTTTTAAATGTTTTATTTATTTTAAAACTTTACTTTTTATCTTCTTAATTATTTTTGAATTCTCATTATTTAATAACATTTTCTTTCTCTTTTCTTTATTAAATATTTTACTTAAAATTATTATTATGTCAATTATAAAAAAATTTTTTTATTATATTTTTTTTAAGACATAATGTTCAATTATTTATCAAACGCACAATAAAAATTATACTTATTTTTATGCCTGGCAAAAAATACTTTTACATTTCTCAAAACACACATTATCACTTCTAAAAAATTATGCTTTTTACTTTGAATTTTATATATCACTATTCTTTGTCTTCGAAAAATTTTTGATTTTTATTTATTTACAAACTTCACCTGTTATTGACCTATAACCATAATCAATTATTTTCACATCATAAAATTTATTTATTTCAAGTTTTTCTTTGATTCCAATTAAAAGTGGATAACTGCCTAACTGCCGACCAAAACTTAAATTATTTTCATAACACTCAATTTTTACTTCTTTTAATACTGTATTTAATGGAACTACTTTTTTTAGCATTGGTCTATCAATTTCTTCTCTTATCTTCTCCTTCCAATATAAAAAATTGTTTTTAAATTTTTTTATTTTTTTTATATTTATATACTTACTTATTTTTGTTTGTGGAAAAATCATTACCTGTCTTAAATTTATTCTTCTTAATAATAAACCACTTTCTAATATTCGCTGTAAAAATAAATAATTTTTTTCCCAGGTTTCACGATTCTCTCCTAATAAACCATAAATAAAATTTACTGCTGGTAATAATTGTGGCATACCATTTTCTCCACGATAATTGCCATATTTATTTATTAATTCTATTGATTTAAAAGTATCATTAACATTTGAATTCAAATTATTTAATCTTATCACTTCTTTATCTGCTGTCTCAAGTCCAAGTGGTAATGAATTGCCTGATGTTGTGTAATTTACAAGTATTTTTATTATATCAATTGACTTTTTATAATTTGCTATTACAGATGGATTTGCATTATCTGTATGTAAAACTTTTATATCTGGACTTTTTTGCCATATTTTTTTAAATATATATTCTAATTTTTCACTCGCTGGTTCTTCGCTAAATTTATAACTAAAAATATCTGTCTGATTTCCTATTCGAAAATATCTTATACCATTTTTATATAACTCATTTATCTCATTTATTATATCATCTTCTGCTCGATACATTACTCTTTTAAATAAACCCTCTATACAAAAACTACAATTCTCTTTGCGCGGACAACCTTGTGCTGTTTCTATTTCACATATTACATAAGGATAAAGATAATGTTCAGTTACTAATTTTGCGCCTGATAATGAAAATCTTGCAATATCTTCATAATCTCTCTCATATATTTTATCTTTTATTTTACCTGTTTCAAGAAAATCTTTTATTCCCGCTTCTGCATATCCTTTTATTATAAAATCAAATTCTGATAATTCATATTTGATTGCTTGTTTTCCCCCTGAATATTGATAACCAAGCCAGATAGGTCCACATAAAATAAAAATCTGACGACCTGATGTCTTTTTAAAACTTTTAAGTTCTTTTAAGGTTATTGGCTTTGCATTTAAATATTTACCCGGAACAACAAGCCCTGTAAATACAATAACCAAATTATATTCAACTAATAATGTTTTATTATATTCAGCCACTTTTCTTAATTCATCTATTGTTATATATTTTATTTTCCCTATTTTATTTGATGTTTTTAATAATCCATAAATATAACGAACATACGGTGAAATAAAAGGCGGAACACCTAAACAGGAAGGTTCATCAACATAACCATCTATTATTATAGCAGAATACATATATTAAAATAAAGTGGTAATGATTTTATATTGATTCTCTTCAAGAATTTTTATTGCTTGTATTACATTATTCACCTGAAAAATAAAAAGACCTTTTTCATTATTTAAATTTATTACACCAAATGAATCCTGTATATTTATATTTTTTTCAGCAAGTAATTTACTTAATCTATATAATGTTCCTATTTCATTATCAAGTTCTACTGCTATTACTTCTTTTAATGTTGCTGTAAAATTATTTTTTGTAAATAATTCCAATGCTTTTTCTGAATCATCAACAATAAATCTAATAATACCAAAATCACCATTATCTACAATTGAAACTGAATATACATTTATTTCATTATCTGCCATTAATTTTAAGCATTTAGCAAGTTGGCCTGCTTTATTTTCTAAAAATATTGAAAGTTGTTTTATCATACTTATCACCTTTTACTTTTTTATTATTGAATATATCTTATTTACTATTATTTGCCCAGAATTTTCTATTTTTATCTTTTCAAAATTCCGCTTTACTTCCGCTATTTTTTCTTTATTTAATATATATTCTTTTATCTTTTCTACAAGGTTTTCTTTTGTTAATTCTTTATCTAATATTATATCTGCAATACCTAATTTATAAAATTTATATGCATTCCAATACTGATGATTTTTTACTGCTGCTGGAAAAGGAATTAAAATCATTGGAATTTTTAAATAAGCAATTTCTGTTATTGTTATTGCCCCGGCGCGACATATTATTAAATCAGTATCTTTAAATTCTAACCATATTTTATTTAAATATGGATATATTTGATAATTGTTATTTGATTTATCACTCTTATCAAGTATTCTTTCAAAATCACGTATGCCTGTAATATGTATAAATTTTATTTTTTCATAATTTTTAAATTCATTAACTACATCAGGTATTAAATTATTTATTGAAGCCGCTCCACCACTTCCGCCCATTATTATTACCTTTTGATAATCTTTCTCTTCTTGTTTTGTATATTCAAAAAATTCCATCCTGATTGGATTACCTGTATAAAATAATTTATTTTTCTTCTTAAAAAAAATCTTTGTCTCATTAAAACCAAGAAAAAGAAATTTTGCAAATGAACTAAAAAAATAATTTGTCCAACCCGGAATAATATTTTGTTCCTGTAAAAAAAATGGTTTTCGAAAAATAATTGAACCTATAATTACTGGCACAATTACATAGCCACCAGTGCCAATAACAAAATCTGGATTATATATAATAAATAATCTTATTACATTTAATATTGATTTCATTAAGTAGATTATTGATAAAAATTTATCAATTAATGATTTATTAAAAAAACCTGCTGTTTTTAAATAAAGAAATTTAACAGGTAAATTACTTTGTTGAACTATTTTTTCTTCAAGTGATTTTTTATTTCCTATATAAAAAATTTCGGCTTTTTTATCTATTACAAGTATATTTTCTATTATTGCTATTGCTGGATATATATGTCCACCTGTCCCGCCGCCACTTATAAAAATTCGCATTTTATATCACTGACCATTTTTTATTATTATAAAGTATCCAGTATTTTCTTTGCTTCAAAAGCAAGTTTTGTATCAGGCACTAATTTCATTACTTCAAAAAATTCAAAAAATGCTTTATCATTATCACCTATTTTCATATATACATTACCTAAATGAAAATGTATTTGCGCCAATGCATTTTTATCAGAATCTGGAATAAGTTGTAATGCTGATTTTATATTTGTCATTGCTTTATTATAGTCACCTAATTTATAATATATCCAGCCAATACTATCTAAATAATATCCTTTTTGTCCTGGATTTAATTCAAGTGCACGTTCAATATATTTTATTGCTTCCTGTAACTTTATACCTTTTTCAGAATATAAATATCCTAAATTATTATATGCATCAGCATTTGTTGTATCAAGTTCAATTGCTTTTAAATATGCTTTTTCTGCTTCTTCAAATTTATTTGCCTGTTTATATTCTAATCCTTTTTTGACATATTCTATTGATTCTTTTTTCTTATCTACTTTTTCTTTTACTTTTGCTACTGTCTCTGTTACTGTTTGTAATTGCTCTTCTTTCTTTTTTAATTCTTCTTTTATTTTCGCTTTTTCTGCACTCTCTTTTTCTATTGTCTTTATCAGTTTTTCTTTTTCTTCTTTTATCTCTTTCTCTTTTTTCTCTTTATCTATTAACGATAAATTTTTTTGTTCTAATAATGATTTTTCTGTCTCTTTTAATTTCGCTGTTAATTCATCAAGTTGTTTCTGAATTATCTCAAATTTTTTTTCTGCTTCTAATTGTTTTAATTTTGTTAATTCTTCTGATTTTGTCGTTGCTAATTTGTATTCATTTATTGTTCTCTCCAACACTTCTATTCTTGCATTCTTTTGTTCTATTTCTGCTTTTAATAATGCTACTGTCGTATCTTTCTTCATATCATCTAATTCTTTATTTAATCTCTCTATTTCTAAATTCTTGCTTTTTATTGTTTCGTTTAATCTTATATTTTCGCCTTTTATTTCTACATTATCTTTCTTTAATGTTATGATTTCTTTCTTTAAATTTTCTACTTCACTTGTATCAAGTGCTATTTTTAATTTATTTTCTAATTCTTTTATCCTTTCTTCTAATTTTTTTATTTCACTTTCCTTCTTCTCTATTTGAAATTTTATTACTGTTAGTTCTTTCTCTTTTTCTTCAAGTGATTTTTCTAACATTTTTTCTTTTGATAAATCTCGTGCTGTTTTTAATTCATTATTTAATTGTTCTATATTCATATTTAATTTTGTTATTTCTGCTTTGTATTTTGATTCTATTGCTAATTTTTCCTGCGCCATATCACCAAGCATTTTTTCATATTCTTTTGTTTTCTTTAATAATTCATTATTATCATTTCGTAATTGTAATAATTCATTTAATTGATTTTTATATGTATCTATATCAAGATTTAATTTTGTTATTATTTCATTTAATCTCTTTATATTTTCTCGCGCTTCTGATAATTTCTTTCGTTCAACTTTTATTACCTCTTCATAATTTTCTGCTTGTTTGTTTAACATCATTTTATATGCCATTTCATCTGTTACTAATTTTTCTTCTTTTAAACTTTTTATTTCTGGTGCATATTTACTTTCAACCTGTTCTTCTTCTTTTTCTATTTCCTCTTCTTTTTCGACTTCTCGTACCTCTTCTTCTTCAACTGGAATATTTAATGTCATACCTGGATATATATTGGCTGGATTTGTAATCTTGTTATAATTTGCTATAACTGTATATTTATTAAAATCATTGTAAAATAATTCTGCTATTGATGTTAATGTATCACCTGGTTTTACTACATATTTTTTCTCGCCTTTTTTCTTTATTACCTCTCTTTTCTTTACTTTTTCCTTCTTTTCAACTGGTGCTGCAGAAACTTCTGCTTCTTGTTTAGCCTGTATTGATTTTGGCTGAACTCTTTTTGAAACTTCTTTTGGTTTTTCTGAAAATGGTAATGAATCAACTTTATATTTAGCTTGCTCAATTAATAAACTCTCTGGATAATCTTTTATTAATTTTAAAAATACATTATTCGCATTTTGATAATCCGCTACTTTTATATATGCTTCGCCCAGCCGAAATAATGCATCATCAGCAAGATTATGATTTGGATATTCTTCGGCTAATTGTTTATATGCTATTATTGCATTCTGATAATCCTGCAATTCATAATATGCACTTCCTAAACTATATAATGCTTGCACTGTATAAGAACTCGAAGGATAGTTATCTATTATTATTTTAAAATTTTTTATCGCATTAATATAATCTTTATTCCAGAAATATGTATTTGCTTGATTATATATTTCTGTCACATTTGAAAATAACAATGTGTTAAAAATAAATATGAAAATAAATAACAATTTTATTTTCAATTTTACCATCTCCCTTTTTAAAAAAATTTGTAAATATAAATTATTTTTTTTATAATATTAAAAAAAAATAGTCAAGATAAAAAATTTATCACGCTGGAAAAAATAGTATTATAAATTTTATAAATAATTTGAAAAATTGAGGATTCCTAAGATATTTAAAAAAATGTTAGTTTAACATTTATTATTCTTCTTTTATCAGCATTTAATACTTCAAATATATAATTATTATAAACTATCTTTTCTCCATTTGGCGGTATATCACCATATAATGAAATAAGAAAGCCACCTAAACTTTCAAACTTTTGTCCATCAAATCTTATTCCTGTTTCCTCATATAAATCATTTAAATTTATTCGTGCATCAATTATATATGCATTTTGCCCTATCTTTTTTATTCGGCTTTCTTCATATATATCATATTCATCTTCTATATCACCAACTAACTTTTCAATTATATCTTCAAGTGTTATTAAGCCTGATATTGTGCCATATTCATCTACTACTATATTTATATGGATTTTATCTTTTTGAAATTGTTTTAATAATTGACTTAACATCTTCATTTCAGGAACATATTGAACTTCTCGAACTATTTTTTCTACTTCCCAATTCTCGCCCTTTATTAAATAATCTAATAAATCTTTTACATATAATATGCCAATTATATTATCTCTATTATCTTTATAAACTGGTATTCTTGAATGTTTTGTCTGGATTATAAAATTTAATACCTCTTCTTTCGACCAACTTGAATTTATACAATCTGTATCTATTATTGGTATCATTACATCTTTTACTTTCAAATCATCAAATTTTAATAATCTATCAAAGATTTGAAATTCGTGTTCTTTTAATAATCCTTCATCTTTTCCTACTTCTACTAATGCTTTTATATCTTCTTCTGTCACTAATAGTGATTTTTCAAATGTTGCTATGCCAAACATATTGCATATTTTTTTTATAAAATTAAAAATAAATGTAACAACTATACTCATTAAAAAATTTATTATCTGTAAAACAAACATATATTTTAATAATGTCTGTTTTGATTTTGCTGCTGTCTTATTTTTTGCTATGATTTCAAATACTATTATTATCAGTTCTGTTAATAGAACTAAAAAAATTCCTGTTATGAAAAATAATAGTTTTTCTTTTGAAAAAATTGGATAATAATTTTTTACTTGATATAATATTAGGATTGGTAATGTCGGAATTATAAATTTTAAAAAATTATTTAATAATGTTAATGTCATTAAAAATTTCTGTGGTTGTAATAATATTTTCCTTAATTTTTCTATATTTGAATCTTTATATCCATAAATATCTTTGAATAATTTTTGTGTCTGAATTTTTGTTATTGCTGTTAAGGAAGTCTCTATTATTATTAAGATATTATTAAAATACAAAAATAAACAATATAAAATAAATATTCCAATTTCCATATTTTTATTTATTATAAATTTCTTTTTTCTTCTGTCAAGTAAATTATTTTCTGTTTTTTACTTTACTAAATATTTCTTTTATTCCTATTATATCATAATTTTCGATTCTTTTCTCCAATTCTTCTTCTCTAAATATTTTTTTTATTTCCTCATTTTCTAAAAATAACCTTAAACTATTTTTTATTTTTTTCCTTTTTTGTGAAAACATCTTTTTTACAAAATCTATAAATTCTTCATATTTTTCTTTTTCTAATAATGTATCATTTTTTTTAAAAATCATAAATGTTGAATCACATTTCGGCGCTGGTTTAAATGCTTCTTTACTTATTTCAAAATCTTTCTCTATTTTAAAATTTAGCCTGAATATCACACTCATAAATGTATATTCTTTTTCATTTGCTTTTGCTATTAATTTTCTGTAATATTCTTTTTGAACCATTAAACCAAATTTATTAATTCTCTCTTTTTCTTCTATACATTTTTCTATTATTGGTCCTGTTATATAATATGGAATATTACCTAATAATATATTTCTTCGGCCGGTCTGAATTATCTTTTCTAAATTAATTTTTAAAAAATCAGAATTTATTATTTTTATTCTGCCGCTAAATTCTTTTTCTAAGTATTCACAAAATTTTTTTTCTATCTCAATTACTGTGATATTCTTACTATACTTAATTATTTCTTTTGTAAAATAACCTAAACCTGCTCCTATTTCTATAATATTATCTTCTTCTTCTATTCCTAAATGTTTTAATATGTTATTATAAAATGTTGGATTATTTAAAAAATGTTGGCCTAAGCGTGGTTTATTTTTTTTCATTATGTTTACGATTTTTTATTATTTGATATGCTGTAAATACCGCGGCTTTTAATGAATTATAATCTGCTTTATTCTGTAATACAATGTCATACGCTGTGCCGTGATCAACTGATGTTCGAACAATCGGCAAACCTATTGTTATATTTACACCACTGCTAAAACCAATGTATTTTAATGGTATTAAACCCTGATCGTGATACATACATATTACGCAGTCATATTTATTTCTGGCTGTTGGAAAAAATGTATCACTTGCAAATGGACCAAATACTTTTATTCCTTCTTTTTGTAATTTTAATATTGCTGGTTTAATTAATCTTTCTTCTTCATCACCAAATAATCCATTTTCACCACAATGTGGATTTAAACCAAGAACTGCTATTTCTGGTTCTTTTATTCCAAAATCTATTTTTAATGAATGATTTGTTAACCTAACTTTTTCTATTATCTTTTCTTCACTGATTTGTTTTGATACTTCTTTTATTGCTATATGAATTGTAACTAATACTACTTTCAACCATTTTGCTGCTAACATCATTCCATAATTTTTTGTCTTTGTTAATTCTGCTAACATTTCTGTATGACCTGCATAATTATAACCACCAAGGTTCAATGCTTCTTTATTTATTGGCGCTGTTACTATTCCATCAATCTCTTTATTTAATGCTAAATTTACTGCTTCTTCAATAAATCTTCCTGATGCTTTTCCTGCCTCTTTATTTATCGCCCCTATTTTTATTTTTGATAAATCATAATCATCTGTATCTAAAATCTGAATAATTCTTTTTTCTGACCTGTATTCTTCTATTTTTTTTTTCTTCATTAATTTCAAATTTATTTTTAATTTTTTATTTACATATTTTAACCATTCATAGTTGCCAATTACAAATAATTCAAAAGGAAGACTCTTATTCTCTAAATGCTTAAATAAATTTAAAATAATTTCTGGTCCTATACCTGCTGCATCTCCCATTGTTATCGCTATTTTGATTTTCTCTTTTTTTCTTTGCATCTCTTATTCTTTTCGATTTTCTTTATTTGGTCTGCCTATACAATAATATTCAAAGCCAAATTTTTTTACTATCTCTGGTTCTAATATATTTCGTCCATCGAATATTATTGGTTCTTTCATTTTTTTCTTTATTATTTCAAAATCTGGTTCTCGAAATTCCTGCCATTCTGTAACTAATATTAATGCTGTTGCATTTTTTAACATATTATAATTGTTTTTTGCATACATTATTTTTTTACCAAAAATTTTTTTTGCTTCATTCATTGCAGCAGGGTCATAAGCAATTATTTTTGCGCCCAATTTTAATAAATTATTTATAATTACAATTGATGGTGCTTCACGCATATCATCTGTATTTGGTTTAAATGATAAACCCCATACTGCAAATAATTTTCCTTTTAAATTTTTACCAAATCTTTTTATTATCTTTTTTACTATTATCTCTTTTTGTTCCTCATTTGTCTGTTCTACTACCTCTATTATTTTTAATCTTATTTTATTTTCTTTTGCTGTTCTTATTAATGCTTTTACATCTTTTGGAAAACACGAACCTCCATAGCCAATTCCTGCAAATAAAAATGATTTACCTATTCTTGCATCAGTGCCTATTCCTTTTCTTACCATTGTTACATCTGCGCCAACTGCTTCGCATAATCTTGATATTTCATTCATAAAACTTATTCTCGTTGCAAGCATTGCATTTGCTGCATATTTTGTCATCTCTGCTGATTTTATATCCATAAATAATATTGGTGCGCCTGTTCTTACAAATGGTGAATATAAATATTCCATTGCTTTTCTTGCTTCTTCACTTTCACAACCTATCACCACTCTATCTGGTTTCATAAAATCATCGATTGCTGCTCCTTCTTTTAAAAATTCTGGATTTGATACTACATCAAATTTATATTTTGTTTGTTCTGATAATATTGCTTTTACTTTTGCGCCTGTGCCAACTGGCACTGTGCTTTTATTTACTACTATTTTATAACCGTTTATATATTTTCTTATTCCTTCCGCTACTTCAAGAACATACCTTAAATCTGCTGAACCATCTTCACCTGGTGGTGTACCAACTGCTATAAAAATTATATCTGAATTCTGAACTCCTTCTTTTAATTCCGTTGTAAATATTAATCTTTTCTTCTCTATATTCTTTTTTACAAGTTCCTCAAGTCCTGGTTCATATATTGGTATTATTCCCTTTTTTAATTTCATTATCTTATTCTTATCTTTATCTACGCATATAACTGTTCTGCCTGATTCTGCAAAACAGGTACCTGCTACTAATCCTACATAACCTGTTCCTACTACACTTATTTTATACATTATCTACCCCCTTTAATTTATATTATTTATATCTTTAATATTGCTGTAAATGCTTCCTGTGGTATTGTTACTTTACCAAAACTTTTTAATTTTTTCTTCCCTTCTTTTTGCTTTTTTAATAATTTCATTTTTCTTGTAACATCACCACCATATAATTTTGCAAGCACATCTTTTCGCAATGCTTTTATTGTCTCACGGGCTATAACTCTTGAGCCGATTGCTGCCTGTATTGGCACTGCAAATTGCTGCTGCGGTAATATCTCTTTTAATTTTTCTACTAAACTTTTACCTTTTGTATATGCTCGACTACTATGTACTATCATTGAAAATGGTTCTATTAATTCTTTATTAACTATTATATCAAGTTTTACTAAATCTGATTTTTTATAGCCTGAAAATTCATAATCAAATGATGCATAGCCTTTTGTTACTGATTTTAATTTATCATAAAAATCTATTATTACTTCGGCTAATGGTAATTCATATTTTATTATTACTTTTTTTGCATCAAGGTATTCCATCTTCTCGTGTATTCCGCGATAATCTTCACATAATTTTATTACATTTCCTAAAAATTCGTCCTTTACTATTATATTCACTTTTATATATGGTTCTTCTATTGCTTCTATTTTTGTTTGCTCAGGTAAATCTATTGCTCTTATTATATTTACTACTGACTTATCTTTTAATATAACTCTATATTCTACACCTGGTATTGTATTTAATATCGGTATTTCAAATTCCCGTTCTATTCTTTCTTTTATTATTTCTAAATGCAGTAATCCTAAAAATCCACATTTAAAACCAAAGCCAAGTGCTGGTGAATTTTCTGGTTCAAAGACTAATGAATAATCATTTAATTTTAACTTTTCTAATGCTGCTCTTAATTGTTCATAATCATCTGTATTTATTGGATATATACTACTAAATACAACTGGCTTTATTTTTTTATAACCTGGTAATGGTTCTGGTGAGGGATAATCTTTTTCAACTACTGTATCACCTATTTGAACATTTTTTATCTCTTTTATTCCACATATTAAATAACCAACTTCTCCTGCTTTTAATTCATCGCATTTTATAAATTCACCAGCGCCAAAATAGCCTACTTCAAATACTTCATATTCTGTATTTGCTGCTAATAATTTTATTTTATTTCCTGCTTTTAATTTGCCACTCTTTACTTTTATATATATAATCACACCACGATAATTATCATATTTTGCATCAAATAACAATGCTTTAAAATATTCACTTTCTTCTAATTGCGGAGCTGGTATTCTTTCTATTATTCTATTTATTATTTCTTCAACTCCTTCACCTGTCTTTGCGCTTACTTTTATTATCTCTTCTTCCTCAAAACCCAATTCTATTATTTGATTTTTTGTCCGCTCTATTTCTGCGCCCTGTAAATCTATTTTATTTATTATTGGTATCACTTTTAAATTGTTATCAAGCGCTAAATAAAAATTCGTTAATGTCTGTGCTTCTATTCCCTGTGTTGCATCAACCAATAATAATGCGCCTTCACATGCTGCTAAACTTCGCGATACTTCATAATTAAAATCTATATGCCCAGGTGTGTCTATTAAATTCATTTGATATTCTTCTCCATCTTTGTATTTGTAAAATAATCTTATTGCCTGTGCTTTTATTGTTATTCCTCGTTCCCGTTCTATTTCCATTGTATCTAATATCTGGTCCCGAAATTTTCGCTGCTCCACTGCGCCTGTAAATAATATTAAGCGGTCAGCAAGTGTGGATTTACCATGATCTATATGTGCTATTATTGAAAAATTTCTTATTTTTTTTGTTTCCATATTTTTAAAAATTTATGATTAAATAAAATAAAATTTCTTTTTTGTAAAGTATTTTTTTTAATTATTGACAAATAAAAATATATTAAGTTATAATTTTAATTTATATATGGAAAATGAAAAATTAAGTGATGTATCAAATATTTTGGATTGTATAAATGAAGCGTTTCTTTATCTGAATGATAAATTTCTAATCAAATATTCAAATAAAGCAACAGAAAAAATTTTAAAAAAAAGTAGTAATGAAATTTTAAATCATTCTTTTTTTGACATTTTTCAAAATACTAATGATACAATTTTTGAAAATAAATTTAATTATGTGCTTTCTGAAAAAAAATTTACCTGTTTTGAAACTTACTATACTCCGCATAATAAATGGTATGAAGTCCGCATCTATCCTTTTAATTCTGGTTTGATTATATTCTTTCAAAACATAAGTGAACGAAAAAAATCAGAAGAAATTATTCAACTTCAATTACAAGAATTAGAAGCAAAAACTGCTGAAATGGAAAGATTTATTTATACTGTTTCACACGATTTAAAAAGTCCTCTTATTACTATTAAAGGTTTTATTGGTTTTTTACAAGAAGATATTGAATCTCAAAATCAGGAATTAATAAAAAAAGATTTTGAACGAATAAAAAAAGCTGCTGATAATATGTATAATTTATTAGAAGATTTGCTTGAATTGTCAAGGATTGGTAGAGTAATAAACAATAAAGTTTTTTTCTCATTAAATGATTTATTGAAAGAAATTATTGATTTATTTCAAATTCAATTACAACAAAAAAGAATAAAACTTATAATAAATAATGAATTACCGCAAATTTATGCTGATAAAAATCGAATAAAAGAAGTATTCCAAAATTTAATTGAAAACTCAATTAAATTTATGGGAAATAATACAGCCCCTGAAATTGAAATTGGTTTTAAAGAATACGAAAAATTTTATGAATTTTTTGTTCGTGATAATGGTATAGGTATTAAGCCAGAATATCATACTAAAATTTTTGGTTTATTTAATAAAATTTGTAAATCATCAGAAGGAACTGGTCTTGGTTTAGCATTAGTAAAAAGAATAATTGAAATCCATAATGGTAGAGTTTGGGTTGAATCAAAAGGAAATAATGATGGCACAACTATATTTTTTACTCTACCTAAAAGAATATAAAAAGGAGTTTTTATGTTATCAGGTGAACCTTTATTTATTTTACTTATTGAAGATGATGATGACCACGCTGAATTAGTTATTCGCAATTTCCAAAAACACAGAATTGCAAATAAAGTAATTAGAGTTGCTGATGGTGAAGAAGCAATTGATTATTTATTTCATAAAAATAAATATTCAGATGTAGAAAAATATCCATTACCAAATTTAATTTTACTCGATTTACGAATGCCTAAAATTGATGGTATTGAAGTATTAAAAATAATAAAGAATTCAGAAGAACTAAAAGAAATACCTGTTGTTATTCTTACTTCTTCTCAATGTGAAACTGATATTCGTAATGCTTATAGAAATTATACTAATAGTTATATCGTTAAACCTCTTGATTTTGAAAAATTTAATCAACTTATTAAAGATTTAGGTTTTTATTGGCTTGGATGGAATTGTAATATTAAATGTGAAAAAAGAAAAAATGAAAAAAGAAATAAAGGTTTTAATTATTGAAGATAATCAAGAACATTATGAAATTATTACTCGATATATAAATCGTTATAATAATATTTTTCAATTTATAAATGCTTTAAATATTGAAGAGGCAAATAACATTATTCTTTCTGAAAAACCTGATATTATTCTTTGTGATTGGCGACTTCCTGAAAGCGATACTTTAAATTTTATAAATAGAAATAATATTTTTTTCCCTATTGTTTTAATGACTTCTTTTGGTAGCGAAGAATTAGCTGTCAGATTACTTAAATTAGGTGTGATGGATTATATCGTTAAATCTATTGATAATTTAAAAAACATTGGAAAAATTTTATTAACTGCTTATAATAACTGGCAAAATATTCAAGCTAAGAAAAAAGCTGAAGTTGAATTTGAAAGAATCAGTAAAGAATGGCAAAAGACCTTTGATTCTGCTAATGACGCTATTTTTATTCTTAATAAAGATCATCAATTAATCAGGTATAATAAAAAAACTATTGAATTTTTTAATATTAAAAATGGTGAAGATATATTAAATAAAAAATGTTGGGAAATTATTCATAAAGATATTACACCTTTCAAAGATTGTCCCGAAGAAGAAATTAAAAAAACATTACAAAGAAAAATAATTGAAATTGAAATTAATAAAAAATTTTTTGAAATTACTATCGACCCATTATTAGATGAAAATAATGAATTTTATGGTACTATTCATTTTATTAGAGATATTACAGAGCGAAAAATAATTGAAAAACTTTTAAAAAAAAGTGAACAACGTTTTAGAGACCTTGTCTTTATTTCTTCTGATTTTATTTTAGAATTCACTTCATCTATGATTATTACTTTTTGTTCTGACCAGGTCACTAAAATTTTAGGCTATACACCATCTGAAATGATAAATAAAAGTTTCTTTGATTTTTTACATCCTGATTCAAAATCAAATTTAATTCTTTTACAAGAAAATATTCATCCTCTTAAAGATATTGAATTAATCATATTAGATGCTTATAAAAACAAAAGATTTATATTATTCAGCAGAATTCCAATTCTAAATGAAAACAATAAAATAATTGGTTTTCGGGGTATTTGCAAAGATATTAATCAATGGAAAGAATTACAAAATCAACTTATTGAACAAAGTAAGTTTTCAGCGCTCGGGCTTTTATCTGCTGGTATTGCACACGAATTTAATAATATCCTTTCAATTATACTATCATCTTCTGAATTGCTTTATTTTTTTGAGGATTATTTTAATCCAGAAAAAATTTCTGAAGCAAAACATTATTTATCTGTAATTAAAGAAAGTGTTAATCGTGGTAAAAATATTGTCAAAGATTTAATGGCTTATACAAGACCAAAAGAATTAGTAATCAAACCTGTTGATATTTTTTCAGTCGTGAATAAATCTGTTAATTTCCAGAAAAAAATGTTAGAATTAGAAAATATAAATATTGAAATTGTAAATAATTCTTCTAAATTATCTTTGATTGATGAAAGTCAATTAGAACAGGTTTTTATAAATTTAATTTTGAATAGCCGTGATGCAATTAAACCAAAAGGAAAAGGTTTTATTAAAATCATTATTGAAACTAATGGTGAATATAATTTAATTAAATTTATTGATAATGGCATTGGTATTCCTGAGGAACAATTAGATAAAATTTTTACGCCTTTCTTTACTACCAAAGGACCATATTCAACTAATAATTTAGGTTTACAGGGCACAGGTCTTGGTTTATCTATTTGTTACTCTATTATTCAAAGACATAATGGTTCTATTCAAGTTAAAAGTAAATTTAATGAAGGAGCTACATTTATCATTAAGCTTCCTACAACTGATGAAAAAACTATAAATCAACAAAACCAAATTTCAGAACAAATGAAAATAGAAAAAGAGGAAATTATGAAAAATAAAAAATTTAATATTTTAATTGTTGATGATGAAAAAGAATTTATTATTCTGTTTAAAACATTATTATCATTAAAAGGAATTACTAATATTAAATCTACTAATAAAGCATTTTCTGCATTAGAACTTATTAAAAAAGAAAAATTTGATGTTATCTTTCTTGATATGATTTTACCTGAAATGAATGGCGAACAATTATTAAATGAAATAAGAAAAATAAATGTAGATGTCCCAATTGTATTTATTAGTGGCAAACTTGGCGTTGACGAAAATAAATTTAAAAATAAAAATGTGGTGGCTTTTATCTCAAAACCTTTTAATATTGATGAAGTTTTAAATGTTATTGATAAATTATGATTAATTTTAATAACACCTTTTTTGCTGATTTTCATATTCATTCACATTTTTCACGCGCTACAAGTAAAAATCTTATCCCAGAATTTCTCTACCTCTGGGCTAATTATAAAGGATTATCAATTATTGGAACTGGTGATTTTACTCATCCTCAATGGTTTAATGAGTTAAAAGAAAAACTTGAACCTGCTGAACAGGGTTTATTCAAATTAAAAAAAGAATACGCCACAAAAATAAATAATGACTATAATTTGAATCCAGCAAATAATATAAGATTTATTTTAACTGCTGAAATTAGTAATATTTATAAAAAGAACGAAAAAGTGCGAAAAATTCATAATTTAATTTTTGCTCCTGATTTTGATACTGTTGAAAAAATCCAATCTTCTTTAAAAAAGATTGGAAATATTATTTCTGATGGCAGACCTATTCTCGGTCTTGATTCTAAAGATTTACTTGATATTATTTTAAATATTTCTGATAAAAATTTTTTAATTCCTGCACATATCTGGACTCCTTGGTTTTCTTTGCTCGGTTCTAATTCTGGTTTTGATTCTCTTTTTGAATGCTTTGAAGATTATTCTAATTATATTTTTGCTATTGAAACTGGTCTTTCCTCTGACCCTCCTATGAATTGGCTTTGTTCTTTTCTTGATAATATTTCTATTACTTCTAATTCTGATGCTCATTCACCTGAAAAATTAGGCAGAGAAGCAAATATCTTTAATTGCGATTTCTCTTTTGATGCAATTAAAAATGCACTTAAATTTCCTGAAAAAAATCAGTTCCTTGGAACTATTGAATTTTTTCCAGAAGAAGGTAAATATCATTTTGATGGGCATAGAAAATGCAATATTGTCTTATCACCAAATGAAACAAATAAATATAATCAAATTTGTCCAAAATGCGGTAAAAAACTTACTATTGGCGTTATGTATCGTGTTTTTGAAATTTCTGATAGAACTTCAACTGCTGATAGAAAAAATAAAAAACAATTTTTTTCTTTAATTCCTTTGATTGAAATTTTATCTGAAATTTATCAATCAAACGAAAAAAGTAAAAAGATTCAATCATTATATTTTTCTCTAATAAAAAAATTTGGTTCTGAATTTAATATACTTCTAAATGTTGATATAAATACTTTAAAAAACAAAGAAAATGAATTATTAGCAGAAGCAATTAAAAGAATGCGTGATGGTAAAGTAATAATAAAACCAGGTTTTGATGGTGAGTATGGTAAAATACGATTATTTACTGATGAAGAATTAAATTCTTCAAATAAATTTTTCTTATTTGAAAAAACTGAAGAAATAAATAAAGCAGAAAATCAATATAATTTTAAAAATGAACTATTAAAATTTAAAAATGGAATTTCAAAAAATTTTGATGATAATATAAATGCTGTGAACAAAAATCAATTACTTAATCAATCTCAATTAGATGCTGTAAATTATATAGATTCTTCTTTACTTATTATTGCTGGTCCAGGCACAGGTAAAACAAATGTTTTTGCATATAAAATTATTTTTTTATTAAATAATGGTATTCAGCCCTCTGAAATTTTATCTTTAACTTTCGCTAATGAAGCTGCGAAAGAAATGTTTAATAGAATTAAAACTTTATTAAATAATACTAACTTCTTAAAACAACTTAATATCTTTACTTTTCATTCTTTTGGTTTATTTATTTTAAAAGATTATTACAACAATCAATCCAACTTTACAATTATAAATGATAATGAAAAAGAGTTAATTCTAAAAGATATTCTAAATATTAAAAATAAAGAAATAAAAAAAATAATAAATGAAATATCAGAAATAAAACAAAAATTTTTGCCTATTGATTCTATTAACGATGAATTAAAACAAATATATATAAAATATAATGATTTTTTACAAAAAAATTTTTTATTTGATTTTGATGATTTAATTTTTTTACCAATTATTATTTTTCAGCAAAATAAAAATTATTTAGAAAAAATTCAAAATAAATTTAAGTGGATTATAATTGATGAATATCAGGATATAAATTATGCTCAATATCTATTAGTTAAAAAAATATCTGAAAATAAAAAAATAAAAGTGTGTGTTATTGGCGACCCTAATCAGGCAATTTATACTTTTCGTGGTGCTGATTCTAAATTTATAAATAATTTCCAAATTGATTTCCCAGATGCTAAATTATTTTTGTTAAATAAAAGTTATCGTTGTTCTGATAGTATTTTATCTGCTTCTTTAAATATTATAGCAAATAATGATGAAAAAAATTATTTTCTAAAAGGTACTGAAAAAGGTCTTAAAATAAATATTCTGGAATGTCAGAGTGTTCAAAGTGAAGCTGAATTTGTTGCAAGAACAATTGAAAATTTAATTGGTGGTATTAGTTTTTTCTCTTTTGACTCTAATATTTCTGATGGTGAAAAATCTGAACATATAAATTCGTTTTCTGATATTGCTGTTCTTTGTAGAATTAGTAAACAATTCGAACCAATTAAAAATGCTTTTTTGCAGCATAATATTCCTTTTCAAATTATTAATGAAAATTTTTTATTTACTAATGAACCTTTTTGTGAATTATTAAATTTAATAAAATTTTTAACTATGCCTGAAAATAATTTTTATAAAATAATTTTGAAAAAAATAAATAAAAATTTTCCTATAAATGAATTAAATAAAATTTTTAATAATAATTCGCTTAAAAATTTTTTGGCTTATTTATTTGAAAATTATTATAAAAATTATTATAATGAATTTAAAGATTATTTTGATTTATTAATTAAAATTGCTGATAATATTAATAATCCAATTGATTTTTTAAATGAAATTAATACAATGCAAACTAATGATTTATTTCAAAAAACAATAAATAAAGTGCCAATAATGACAATGCATTCTGCTAAAGGATTAGAATTTAATGCTGTTTTTATTGTTGGTTGTAATTCTTCTATTATTCCTTTTAATTTTTATAAAAATTATAATGTCAATATTGAAGATGAAAAACGATTAATGTATGTCGCTATGACGCGCGCTAAAAAATATTTATATTTAACTTATACAAAAACAATAAATTATTTTGGTGGAATAATTCAATCAGAAATAAGCCCTTTTTTAACAAAAATAAAAAAAGAATTAATCGAATTTAAAAAACAGGAGTTAAAAGAAAAAAATAAACAATTATCTTTATTTTAGGAATTAAATTTTTATGGTTGATTTAACACGAATTAAAGTTAATAATTTATTAAATAACATTTCTTCTGGTATTATGATTGTTTCATTGGATAACAAAATAAAATTTATAAATAAAGCAGGTGAAAAAATATTAAATATTAAAGATAAATATATTGATAAAAATTTAGATGATATAATAAATAATAATATTTTAAAACTCTCAATAAAAAAAACAATTGAATATAAGAAGCCACTTGCTCGCATTGTTGCTAATCTTAAAATTAATGACAAAATTGTTATTATTGGTTTTACTACTTCTATTTATTTTGACGATGATAATAATTTAAAAGGTGTAATAATAAATTTCAGAAATATTACTGATAAAATTTTATTAGAAAAAAAACTTAAATATTCTGAAACAAAATACAAATTACTTATTCAAAATTTACAATGCCCTATTTTTATTATTAATTTTAATAATTATAAAATAATTGAATGTAATCAAATTGCTGAAAATATTCTTGGTTTTACAAAAAATGAATTAATTAAATTAAATTTACTTAATTTAATTATAAGTGAAGATAGAGAAAAAGCAAAAAAATATTTACTCGCTTTGAAAAATAATTCTACCAAAGAAAACAAAATTGAAGTTCAATTATTAAATCGTGAAAAAAAATTTAGAATTTTTGATTTAATGGCTAATATTTTTTCTATTGGTAAGCAAAATTATATTCAGGTAATTTGTGTCGAAACAACTGAAAAAGTTCTTTTAACTAATGATTTAAAAAAATCATATAATCAATTAAAAGAAACACAGGAAATAATTATTCGTGCTGAACGATTGGCTGCTGTTGGCGAACTTGCTGCTGGCATTTCGCATGAAATTAAAAATAGATTTCAAGTTATTTCAAATGCTTTAACTTATATAAAAAATAAAATTGATTTATCAAATGAAACAATTAAGATAAATATTGAATATATTGAAAAAGAAATAAATCGCGGTACTAAATTAATAAATGATTTAATGGAATTTTCAAGACCACACCCACCTTCTAAAAGTTTTATAAATTTAAATAATATTATTACTGATTCTTTACCATTACTAAAAAAACAATTTGATACAAAAAATATTCAGATAATAACTGAACTTAATGATATTCCAAAAACTTATGTTGATTATAATTTAATTCAACAGGTTATAATAAATGTATTAAAAAATGCTGAATATGCAATGTCTAATAATGGAAAATTAACTATTAAAACTTATACTAAAAAGAAAGACGAAATTGAAGAACATTTAATTATAAAACGAGAAAAAAAATTTGATTTATATAATGTAATTGAAATTGCTGATACAGGAATTGGTATTGAAGAAAAATATCTTTGTAAAGTTTTTACTCCATTTTTTTCTACAAAAGGTCCAAACGAAGGTAGCGGTCTTGGATTATCTGTTTCTAATAAAATAATTGAAAATCATAATGGTTTTATGGACATTGAAAGTAAATTAAATTTTGGTACTACTGTATTTATTTATTTACCTGTTATTAAAAAACTTAATAATTAAATATTATGAAAAATAATTATAATTGCTTAATTGTTGATGATGAGCGTGCAATGTGTGAAACTTTAGCATTTCATTTGCAAGATAAGAATTATAATATTTTTATCGCAGATAATGCTATTAATGCTATAAATATTTTCAATTCCAATAAAATTGATATTGTTATTACAGATGTTAAAATGCGTGGTTTAAATGGTCTCGAACTTTTAAAAAAAATCAAAGAAATTAATAATGATGTTCCTGTTATTGTTATTACTGGCTATGCTACAATTGATTTAGCTGTTGAAGCTTTAAAAAATGGTGCTTATGATTTTATTAGCAAACCTTTTCAAATTGAAAAATTATTAATAACTCTGGAAAATGCCATTGAACAATATAAATTAAAATTTGAAAATCAAAATTTAAAAAAAGAAATAAATTCAAAAATAAAATTCTATGACCCTTTAATTGGCGAATCAAAAGCAATAGTCGAATTAAAAAAATTAATTGATGATGTTGCAAAAACAAATTCATCAGTTTTAATTTCTGGCGAAAGTGGAACTGGTAAAGAAATTATAGCTCGTGAAATTTATCAAAAAAGTAATAGAAATAATAAACCATTTTATGCGCTTAATTGCACTGCTTTACCAACTAATTTAGTTGAAAGTGAATTGTTTGGTTATAATAAAGGTGCTTTTACTGGCGCTAATGAAAGCAAAAAAGGTATTCTGGAAATTGTTAATGATGGAACTTTATTTCTTGATGAAATTGGTGATTTAAGTATTGAAATTCAGGCTAAACTTTTACGCGTTTTAGAAAATAAAGAATTTTATAAAATTGGCGGCGTTGAAAAAATTTCTGTTGATTTTCGCCTTATTGCTGCTACTAATAAAAATTTAAAACAATTAGTTAAAGAAAAAATTTTTCGCGATGATTTATATTATAGGATTAATACTGTTGAATTACATATACCACCATTACGCGAAAGAAAAGATGATATTAAACTTTTTATTAATTACTTTTTAAATAAATTTGCTATTGAATTAAAAAAGCCAGTTCCAGTGCTTTCAAAAGAAGTTGAAAAAAAATTATTATCTTATTCATATCCTGGTAATGTCCGCGAATTAAAAAATATTATTGAAAGAATTATGATTTTTAATAAAGATAAAGTTATTAAAAATATTGATTTTTTAAATCCTGATTCAGAAGATGTGCAAGATTTATTAGATGATAATAATCAAATTTTACCATTAAAAGAATTTGAAAAAAAATATATTTATAAAATTTATAACAAACTAAATAAAAATAAATCACAAACAGCAAAAGCATTAAAAATAACAAGAAAAACTCTTGATAGCAAATTGAAAAGTTTATTATAATTACATATCAAAAATTTTAGATAATAATTATTTTTATTTTTTCTTAAGGAGGTTTATTTATGTCAAAATTTATTATTGTTACCACAACAATAGATAAATCTGATTTAGCAGAAAAACTTGCTATAAAAATTATTGAAAATAAATTAGGTGCTTGTGTTCAAATTTTTCCAATTAAAAGTTTTTACAATTGGCAGGGGAAATTAGAAAAATCTGATGAATTTTTATTATTTATAAAAACAAAAAAAGAACTTTTTAAAAATCTTCAAGAATTTATAAGAGCAAATCACTCTTATGAATTACCTGAAATAACTTCATTTAATATTAAAAAAGGCTTAAAGGAATATAAAATGTGGATGTTAGAAAATTTGATTTCACAATAAAAAAAATTCTTTTCATCATATTAATCATTTTTATTTTTTTTATAATTTTAGAATTAGTAACAAAAATATTTTATCTAAAAGCAGGTAATACAATAATTTATCATAAATATTTTGGCTGGATAAATAAGCCAGATTCTATTGGTGCAAAATTTACAGGCTCTAAAATAAATTTTTATTCTTATGATAATTTAGGTTTTAGAATAACAAAAGAACAAGTAAAAAATAAACAACAAAAAATTTTCATTGTTGGTGATTCTATTATTGATGCTCGTGAAGTAAATGACAATTCACATTTACAAAATATTTTAAGAAAATTATTTATAAATTATAATTATGATATTTTTACTTTTGGTGTAAGTGGTTGGGGAACTGACCAGGAATATTTATTTATTAATTCATTGTTAAATAAAGAAAAAGAAATTAAATTAATTGGACTTACTTTTTATACTGGCAATGATTTTCATAATAATATCAAAAATGAATATAAAACTTTTTTCAAAACTTATTATAAACCATATTTTAAAATTCAAAATGATACTTTTATTCTTTTAAATAATCCTGTTCCACAAGAAAAATTATTTTTTGGTTTTGAATTCTTTAAAAAATATAGTTCTTTTTATAAATTTTCTAATGAAATTATTTTTCCATTACTATTAAAAATAATAAATAAAAATAATAATTATAATGATTTTTATTTAAGTTCAGATTTTGAAAAATCAAGTAAAATTACTGAATTTTTATTAAAAGATTTAAATAATAAATTAAATAATAATAAAAAATTTTTTGTAATAATAATTCCATCAATGTCTGAAGTAAGAAAAAAAAATGAAAGTGAATATATAAAAAAAATAAGAACAATATGTGAAGAAAATAAAATTTTATATATAAATTGTTATTTGGAATTTAATAAAAATTCTAAAAAACCAGAAAGAGATTATTATTTGCAATTTGATGGACATTTAAATGAAAATGGTCATTTGGTGCTTGCTAAAATCATTTTTAATTTTTTAACTCAAAATAATTTATTAAATTGATTATTTTATTTGTTTTGTTTCATCAATTAATTTTTTATAATAATTAATATAAGGTAGAAAAAAAGTGCCACCAAGATTTAGTTGCTCATATTCATCAATTATATTTTCATATTTATTATTCTTTATAAAAAAATCAAATAATCTATAATTGTTCCAGCCGTTAATTTCAATTACTTCTAATAAATTATCAGAATTATTATCAGTTATTTCTTTATCATAAATTATTTCGTAAATATAAGTACCATATTTGAAATATAATAGTTTTATATGTTTTTTCCAGAATTCATCAAAAATTTCTCTATCCTGTTCATTCCAATAAAATGTTTTATAACCAGGATTATTTCTTATTGCTTCCTTATAATTTATTAATAAATGAGTTATTTCTTTTAATTTCAATATATTTAAAAATTCATTTGCATTTTTTGCTTTTTGTAAATATTCAATTAAAGGTTGGCGATTTGTTTCAACTGAATAACTAATATATTTTTTCTTTAAATAATATGTTCTGTTTTCACCAATAAACAATATCTTTGAATTTTTAGTTAAATTTTGATTACACCATTTTATTGCAGCATAAGGAGGCTGGGGATATAATGCACGGGCAAATGAAAGATATTCATCTTTATTTTTTTTAAAATAAAAATATTCTTCTATTCTAATATTTGAAATCAAAGTAAGATTATAAAAAAAGAAATTTAGTAAAATTAAAATTGCTAATAATAAATTAAACAATTGAATTTTTTTTAATAATTCATCATACGAAAAAGCAATTATTATTGCTATAATTGGAAACGCAGGTAAAAGAAAACGAAATTGAGGAACGCCAAAACTCCAAAAAAAATACGAAATTAAAAACGCTATAAATAAATATAAAATAATTTTATTTTTATAAAAATAAAAAAATATCAGAGGTATAAAAGAAAGAAATATTATTCCTATTGCTTCTTTTTCTGTATTAGCCCAAAAATACAAAAATAATTTTTTAAAATCGAAATTAAATAAATTTAATGATAATGGTAAAATCTGATTACTATATTCAAATATTTTTAATTGTTCATCATTAAAAAATTTATAGAAAAATGGATATATAGGATTACCAGTAAATAAAAAATTTTTTATTAAATAAGGTATAATAGGCAAAATAAAAATTATCAAAAAAATAAAAATAATAAAAAAATTTTTTTTAAAATTTTTATTTATTTTTAGAACAAAAAAGATTAAAACAAAAATAATTCCAATAAGAGAAAAAAATGCAGTATATTTAATTGAAAAAGAAAGACCTGCAAAAAACGCAGCAAGAAATAAATATTTATTATTTTTGGTAACAAAATAATTTAGTGCTGCTGATAAATATAAAGAAAAATAATAAGTTAATGATACATCATTTCCACAAGTCCAGGAATTAAAAATAAGTAATGGTAATGAACTTATTATTGCTATGGTTAAAATTGCTATATTTAATGAAAATATTTTTTTGCATATTGAAAATAAATTTAATAATAAAAAAATAAACATAGAAGAATGAAGCATTTTAGCTAATAATTCATTATTTAGTAATAATGCTAATAAATTAATCATTTGCTGAAATAATGGAAAATTTGAGTGCATTAAATATTCAATCGGTTTTATTTGATTATGCAAAATATAATAGTTTGGAATAGCAAGATGATAAACAAGAGAATCATAAAAAATTTCAGGTGATTGCATCATAATAAAATTTAAAATAAAAATTGGTAATAATGAAATTAAAATTATTTTCTGTGTTAAATTAATTTTTTTAAATAATGAAAATAAAATTTTGAAAATTGAAAAATTTATTTTTATTTTTATTATTGAAAAGAAAAATAAGATAACAAAAAAAATTTTAAAAAATAAAGGCGATAATAAACCAACAACACCACAGAAAAAAGAAAAATACGAAAATAATGATAAACCTAAACCAACAGAAAAAGAAATTTCTTCACCAAAATTTAATTGAATATTTAATTTTTTAATTATTATTTTCCCAATTTTAAAAGCAGAAAAAATAATAATAATGAACGAGAAAAAAATAATAATATTTAAAAAAAATTTTTCTATTGAACCAAAAAAAATTTTAATAAAAAAAAGTTTAAAATAAATGCTATTAAAAACAACAAGTTGTGTATCAATAAAATAATAAAAAATAAAATAAATCCAGACTAACAATAAAACAACAAGAAAAGATTTGAAATAATTAGTAATCATTAAATATTAAATTGTAAATCATATAATTTTTTATATAAGCCATTTTTTTCGATTAATTGATTATGTGTGCCAATCTCTTTAATTTGACCATCATCAATAACAACAATTTTATCAGCACGAACAATTGTCGATAATCTATGAGCAATTACAATTGTTGTCCTATTTGACATAAGTTTTTCTATTGCCTGTTGAACATATATTTCACTTTCAGTATCAAGTGCAGATGTTGCTTCATCAAGCAATAAAATTGGCGGATTTTTTAATATCGCTCGTGCTATAGCAATCCGCTGGCGTTGACCGCCTGAAAGTAAAACTCCTTTTTCACCAACAATTGTATCATATCCATCAGGAAATTCCATTATGAAATTATGTGCATTTGCTATTTTTGCAGCATTTATAATATCTTCTTCTGACACTGTTTTTAAGCCATAGGAAATATTATACTTAATAGTTTCATTAAATAAAAAAGTATCCTGAGATACAATAGCAATCAAATTAAATAAACTTTCAAATTTAATATTTTTTATATTCACACTATCAATTAAAATTTCACCTTTATTAACATCATAAAATCGTGGTATTAAATTTATTATTGTTGTTTTGCCACTGCCACTTCTTCCTACTATAGCGCAAACTTCGCCTTTATTTATTGTTAGATTAAAATCCTTTATCACATAATTATCATTATCATAAGAAAAATATACATTCTTAAATTCAATCTTATCATTAAATCTTTTGAGTTCAATTGCTGTTTTACTCTCTGTTATTTTGCTTTTTAATTTTAAAATATTTATAACCCTAAAAGCAGCACCAAATGATTTATAAACCTGTGCTCCTGCATCTATAAATCTTTTTAATGGACTCATTGTAGATAGTAGTGCAGTAAGAAAAAGTATAAAATCGCCTGGACTAATATTTTTCTTTATTATTTGATTTGTTCCAAAAATTAAAATTATTAAGGCAACAATAGTTCCAGCAAATTCTGTAATTGGCGAAGCAAGGATAATATACTTAAATGTTTTTAATGTGTGTTTAAATAATCTTTTATTTACTGCTTTTGCTTTATCTAATTCATAATTTTCCATTCCAAATGATTTAATCACAAAAATACCTGCAAGTGCTTCCTGAAAAATCGATAAAATATCAGCCCAACATTGTTGTAAAATATAACCTCTTTCTTTTAATCTTTTATTTAATTTTAAAATTGGTAATAATAAAATAACAACTAAAATGATGGAAAAAAAAGCAAGTTTATAATTTATATAAAACACAATAAATAACAAAAATAAAATTTCAAAAAAATAAAAAATAACATCAAAAAAACTAACAATAATAGAAGAATATAAAACCTGTGTATCATTTATTAAAACAGATAATAAATCACCGGTTTTACTTTTATCGAAAAATTGCATTGGCATTGATAATATTTTCTTATATAAATCATCTCTTATTTCAATAACAATCTTATTACCTATATATTGACTTAAAAAATTTTTAGCATACAAAAAAATTAATTTTAAAAATATAGTAATTAAAATAAAACTTGCTAATATTTTTATTAATTTTTTAAATGAAAGCCCATTTATTTTTCTATATAAAAAGTTATTTATTTTTGGTATTTGTTGAAAAATTTTTTTCTTTATGAATTTTGGTAAAAATATTATTTTTTTTTCATTTATTTTTATTATCTCTTTTTCTATTTTTAAACCATCACTATTTATCTGGCTTTTTATAAATACTTCATCAATTAATGGTTTTATTAAGGAAATTGAAATACCATTAAATAAAGAATAACCAATGATAGAAATAATAAGAAAAATAATTAATAATTTGTGTTTTAATAAGTATTTTAAAAAATAAAAATATAAAACAATTGCCTGATTTTTTTTCATTTCTTTTATCTAATTTTTAAACGATGTGAATCTTTACGAATAATACCAGTTCGAGCACATAACTTTGAATTGCACATTATTATTTCACAGGATACTTTTAATTTATTATTAACTATATAAGAACCAACACCATAAATATCAACTGGCACTTTTAATTGTTCAAACAATTTAATCTTTTTATAATCAAATCCACCACTTGCTACAATTTTTAAATCATTCAAACCGAATTCATCAAATTTTTTTCTTGCAAGCCAGATAAGTTCTGCAGAAGTACCTAATGATTTAGAATTTATTGGAGTTACAGAAAAATCACGAATATTAATTAAATTATCAAATCGCACTGCCCAAATCTTATTTCGACCCGAACCAATTACATCAGATAATTTTTTACCATCTTTTTTATAATATTTATTATAAAAATTATTCACTAATTTTATTGCATCATTTATTGAATCATTGTTCCAACTTACAACTATTATTCTTTTTATCAAATTATCAGTTGCTTTATCATAAGCAAAAGCAGCATCTGAAATTAAGCCTTCATAACAACCAATTAATGTATTTGAAACTGATTCAATACTTTTAACACCATAAATATAAGCATTTGCTTCTGTGCTAACACCAAATGCTCCTGCTTTTATTGCTGCATACCCATCTATTGTTTGATTTAAAAAATGGTCATATCGCGCTGAATAAAATAATATTGGTTTATTATTTGATACTGAAATTATTTTATCCACAGCAGTGGCAATTGATGTGCCGCGCGTTAATACACCCTGTATCACTGTTTCTAAATATATAAAATATTTTGCTATTCCTTCTATTATTAATATTGGTTCACCTTTTTCAAATCTATCACCATCATTTAAACACTTAATTGTAATTTCAGAACTTTTATCTTCCCATAAATTATTTAATTCTGCTGTTATTTCTAACTTCTTATTGTTTAATTCTTTTAATTCATCAATATTATTTGTACTTCTTATTTTTAAATCAATCTGTTTTAAATTTTCAAATAAATCCTGTGCTTTTTGAGAATCTCTATAATAACCAGTACAAAGTTTTAATATTAAAACTGCTTCTTCAATGCCACAAGCAACACCAGCACTATTAACTGAAAATTCCATTAAAATTTTGGAATTATTATTTTCTTTAAATAAAACATCTTTCGCACTAACACAATCTTTATCAGAAAAATAACCATTCCTTAATTTGTTTACTGGTAATTTAAATAATAAAGGATTTAAATTTTCAATTTGTTTAAATTTCATTATTTATCCAATCAATAAAATTATCTATTCCTTCGCCTGTCTTTGCACTTAAAGAAAATATCTGAACTTTACTATTAATAGTGCGAATATTTTTAATTACATCTTTTGCTTTTGTATCAAGATAAGGTTCTAAATCAACTTTATTTATAAGAACAGCATCTGCTCTTCTAAATAACAATGGATATTTTAAAGGTTTTTCAACGCCTTCTGTTAAACTAATTACAACAATTTTTTTATGTTCACCTAAATTATACTCACCCGGACAAATTAAATTCCCAATATTTTCAATAATTAAAATATCAAGTTTTGATAAATCAAATTTTTCAAGTGCTTGCTCTATCAAACTTGCACTCAAATGACAGCCACCACCAAAAATATCAGTATTTATTTGAATTACTGGAATTTTATGTTTGGCTAATTTTTCTGCATCTATTGTTGTTGATACATCACCTTCAATTACGCCTATTCTTTTTTTATTATAATATTTTTCAATTAGTTGAGTAATTATTTCAGTTTTTCCAGCGCCCGGTGATGACATAAAATTCATACAAAAAATATTGAATTCATTTAATTTTTCATTTATCTTTTTAGCAATAACATCATTTTCATCAATAATATTTTTTAATATTTGTATTTTCATATTTGACTCCTTCTTTTTAATAAATAAATATAATATAAAAAATTTTATCAAATGTAAAGATAAAAAAATTATTGACATATTACTTATTTTTTGTTAAAAAAACTAAAAATGAAAATAGAAGAAATAAGAAAAAAAATAGATAAGATAAATTTAGAAATTTTACGATTATTAAATGAGAGAATATTATTAGTAGATGAAATAGGTAAAGCAAAAAAAAATAACAATATCCAAATACTTGATATAAGCAGAGAAGAATCAATTATTAATTCTATTTTACAAAATAATAAGCATTTTCCAGAAGAAGAATTAAAAAATATTTTTTATGAAATTTTTAAAGCTTCATTATCAAGAGAAAAAATATTAAACATTTCATATTTAGGACCAAAATTCTCATTCTCTTATTTAGCAGCAAATAAACGATTTGGTAATAAATGCAATTATATTGAAGCAAATTCTATTTATGATATTTTTAAAGATGTTGAAACTGGAAGATGTGATTATGGTATTGTGCCAGTTGAAAATTCGAATGAAGGCAGTATTTCAATGACAATGGATTGTTTCTTAAAAAGTTCTGTTTTAGTTCAAGGTGAATTATTACTTAATGTCTCACAAAATTTATTATCAAAGGAAAAATCACTTGATAAAATAAAAGTTATTTATTCTCACTCACAACCATTTGCACAAGCACAAAATTGGCTTAGAAAAAATTTTAAAAAAGTAAAATTAGTAGAAGTATCATCAACAGCCGAAGCAGCAAGAATAGCAGCAAAGCAAAAAAACAGCGGAGCAATAGCATCAGAACTTGCAGCAGAATATTATAAATTAAATATATTAGTTAGAAATATTGAAGATAATCCAGAAAATATAACACGCTTTTTTATTATTGGCAAAGGCTATAACAAACCATCGCAAAAAGATAAAACATCAATAATATTTAATGTCAAAGACACTTATGGTGCATTATATAAAGCACTCGAACCATTTTATAAAAATAAAATAAATCTAAAAAAAATAGAATCAAGACCATCAAAAGTAAAAGCGTGGGAATATGTATTTTTTGTAGATTTAGAAGGACACATTGAAAATAAGAAAGTAAAAAATGCGTTAAAAAATTTAGAAGATAAATGTAAATTTATTAAAATTCTTGGTTCTTATCCTGCTGCTTATTAACAATTTATGAAACAAAATTCTGTTCTAATTTTTGGTTTAGGTCTTATTGGTGGTTCTATTTGTTTAAAAGCAAAAGAAAAAAATTTATTTGATAAGATATTTGCTTTTGGTAGAAATCTTGAAAATTTAAAATTAGCAAAAGAGCAAAAAATTATTGATGGTTATTATACTAATATAGACGAAATAAATTTTTCTGAAATTGACATAATTTTTTTATGCACACCAATTGAAATGATAATAAAAATAGCAGAAGAAATAATACCAAAAATAAATAAAAAAATTTTAATAACAGATGTAGGAAGCACTAAATCATATATAACAGAAAAAATAAATGAAATAATAAAATCAAATAAATCAAAAGCAGAATTTATTGGTGCACATCCAATAGCAGGTAAAGAAAAAACAGGATTTAAATATTCCTCAGCTTCTTTATTTGAAAATACATATTGTATTATTACGCCAGAAAGTGATAATTCAATTGAGAACATAGAAAAAATAAAAAAGTTATGGCAAGAATTAGGCTCAATAGTGATTTTAATGACACCAGAAAAACACGATTTTATTACTGCAATAATAAGTCATTTGCCTCATATTATTTCTGCTGGTTTAGTTAATACTGCAAATGAAGAACAAAAAAAAGAAAAAGAATTACTTAATTATGCAGCTGGTGGCTTTAAAGATATAACGAGAATTTCATCAAGTGATGAAGAATTATGGACACAAATTTGTTTATCAAATAAAAAAGAAATAATAAAAATACTTGATAATTTTTTAAAAATAATTAATAATTTTAAAATTAATTTAATTAATGAAAATAAAGAAAAAATAAAAGATTATTTTTTAACAGCAAAAAATATTAGAAATTCAATTAGGTTAAAAGGTGTTGGATTATTACAAAATTTTTATGATTTATTAGTTGATGTAGTTGATAAACCAGGTATTATTGCGAATATAACTAAATTATTAAGTGATAATTATATAAATATAAAAGATATAGAAATCTTAAAATATCGTGAAGAAGAAAATGGTGTTTTAAAATTATCTTTTGCAAATGAAGATGATTTGAATAATGCTTTTGAAATATTAAATGCAAATAATTATTTAGTAAAAAAAAGGTAAAGAAAAATGAAATTTTATGGTAAGTTAAAAGTTTTAGGTGATAAATCAATTTCACACAGAAGTTTAATTTTAGGTGGATTAAGCAAAGGCAAATTAATAATTAAAAATTTTTTATTTAGTGATGATACATTAAGAACATTAAATGGAATAAAAAAATTAAATGTAAAAATTAAAGTAAATAAAAATACTGATGAAATAATAGTTGAAGGCAAAGGTAAAAATAATCTATCATTAAAAGCAGAAAAAATATATTGTGGTAATTCAGGCACAACAGCAAGATTATTAGCAGGTTTATTATCAGGAATAAATGGTAGATGTATTTTAACAGGTGATAAATCATTAAGTAAAAGACCAATGAAACGCGTTGCAGAACCATTAAAATTAATGGGCGCAAATATAAAAGGTGATTATTTACCGCTTGAAATTATTGGCGGAAAATTAAAAGGAATAAATTATAAATTACCAGTTGCAAGTGCACAGGTAAAATCTGCAATTTTATTAGCAGGAATAACAGCAAGTGGAAAAACAAGTGTAATTGAACCAATAAAATCACGCGACCATACAGAACGAATGATAAAATATTTAGAAGGAAAAATTAAAATAGAAAAAAATCAAATTACTGTTTATGAAGATACAGATTTATTTAGCGATAAAGAACTCATAGTGCCAAATGATATATCATCAGCAGCATTTTTTATTATTGGTGCATTATTAAAAAAAGACTCTGAATTAATATTAGAAAATATAACATTAAATCCAACACGAACTGGTTTATTAGAAATATTAAAACGAATGAATGCCAATATAACAATAATAAATAAGAAAATATTAAATAATGAACCAATGGGTGATATATTAGTTAAATCATCAAAATTAAAAGGCACAATAATAAAAGGTTCAATAATACCAAAATTAATTGATGAAATCCCAATTATTGCAATAGCAGCACTTTTTGCAGAAGGCAAAACAATAATTAAAGATGCAAATGAATTAAGAGTAAAAGAAACAGATAGAATAAAAGCAATAGTAAACGAATTATCAAAAGTGACAGAAAAAATAAAAGAATATGAAGATGGTTTTGAAATAACTGGCAATAACATAAAATTACAAAGTAATAATTTTAACAGTTATGAAGACCATCGAATAGCAATGAGTTTAACAATATTAAGTGCAGTATTAGAAAAAAATTTTAAGATAAAGAATAAAGATTGTGTGAAAATTTCATATCCAGAATTTTTTAATGATTTAAAAAAAGTATTAAAATAAAAGAGGAGAAAAATATGAAAATTGCAATTGATGGACCAGCAGGTGCTGGTAAAAGTACAGTTGCAAAAATTTTGGCTGAAAAATTAAATTTTATTTATATTGATACTGGTGCAATGTATAGAGCAGTAACTTATGTTTTATTAAAAAAGAATATACCATTTACAAATTTAGAAAAAATAAAAGAAGAATTAGATAAAATAGAAATAAAATTAATAATAGAAAAAAATAACAAAAAAATAATATGTAATAATGAAGATGTAACAGAAAAAATTAGAGAACCAATAATATCAAATAATGTTTCAGAAGTATCAGCAATAAAAATAGTTCGCGAAAAATTAGTTCAACTCCAACGAGAATTAGCAAAAAACAATAATGTAATAATGGATGGTAGAGATATTGGCACAGTTGTATTACCTGATTCAGAATATAAATTTTATCTGGATGCATCAGCCGAAGAAAGAGCCAAAAGAAGATATAAAGAATTACTTGAAAAAAGAAAAGATATAAATTATAATGAAATTTCGGCATCAATAAATGAGCGTGATAAAAAAGATTCAACAAGAAATTTAAGTCCATTAAAAAAAGCAGATGATGCAATATATATAGATACAACAAATTTAACCATAAATGAAGTAGTAGAAGAAATATTAAGTTATGTCAAAAAATAAAAATTCAACTAAAATTTTTATAGCGCCAGAAGTTGGCTTTTGTTTTGGGGTCAAACGGAGTATTGAATTACTAAATAAAACAAGGAAAGAATATCCAGAAGCAAATATTATTACTTATGGACCTATTATTCATAATGAATTTGTAATAAATGAGTTTATTAAAAAAAATATATATCCTGTTAATAATGAAAAAGAAATAACTAAATTACCAAGAAACACAATAATAGTAATAAGAAGTCACGGTGTAGGAGAACCAACATTAAAAAGATTGAAAAAAAAAGGATATATAGTGATAGATGGCACTTGCCCTTTTGTAAAAAAAGTTCATTTAAATGGTTTAAATTTATGTAAAGAAAAATATTCAGTAATTTTAATTGGTGATAAAGAACATCCAGAAGTAAAAGGAATTGCTGAAACATTAAAGAATAAACTAACAATAATAAATTCAGTAAGTGAAGTAGAAAAATTAAATAATATTCGCTTAAATAAGATAGGCGTAATAATTCAAACAACGCAGGACCATAAAAAAGTAAATGAAATATTATTAGCATTATTTAAAAAATATAAAGAAATAAAATTATTTAATACTTTATGTAATGCAACTTTTTTAAGACAATATTACGCTAATTTACTTTCGCAAAAAGTTGATTTAATGATGATTATTGGTTCAAAAACAAGTGGTAATACTAGAAGATTATTTGAAATAAGTAAAAAAAATTGCAAAAAAACATATTTAATTTCAGATGAAAATGATATAAAAAAAATTAAATTTACAAATATAAAAAAAATTGGTATAATAACAGGAGCATCAACGCCTGATTTATTAATTAAAATAACTATTGAAAATTTAAAAAAAATAATGAAAATAAAAGAAATTAAATATTTAAAAAGAGAAGAATTGGAGGCTACTAAAAATGGATTATAATCTAAACGAAAGTGTAATACCATTAACAGAAAATGGAAGTTTTATTATTGATATCAATAACGAAGCAAAACAAAAAATTCAAAAACCAATAGAAAAAGAAGTTAAAAGTGTAAGTGAACCCAAAAAAGAAGAAACATTTATTTCAAAAGAAGATGAATATTTTATTGATAAATATTCAAAAGTAAATGAGATAAAAGAAAATACTATAGTAAAAGGAAAAATAGTAAATATTGATAATGAAAATATTTATGTTGATGTTGGTTATAAATCTGATGGTCTAATACCATTAGATTCAATTAAAAACAAAGATTTAAAAAAAGGTGATGAAATAGAGGTTTTTGTTTTAAAAGTTGATGATGAAGAAGGAATAATTCAATTATCTAAAAATAAAGTTGATATGTTAAAAATAATGGAAAAATTAAGAGAAGCATATATAGAGAAAAAAAGTGTAGTCGGGCAAATAATCCGAAAAATAAATGGCGGTTTTATTGTTGATGTTGGTATTAAAGCATTTTTACCACTATCACAAATATCAACAAAAAAACAAACTAATTTTGATAAATATATAAATAAGGATTATGAATTTAAAATAATAGAATTTAATGAAAAGAAAAAAAATATTGTATTATCAAGAAAATTACTTATAGAAGAAAAAAGAGAAAAAGAATTACAAGAATTTTTTGATAAAATTAAAGTTGGTGATGTAGTAGAAGGTATAGTAAAAAATATTTTACCTGGTGGAGCATTTATAAACTTGAATTGTATTGATGCTTTTTTACCAATTTCAGAAATATCATGGGGAAGAATAAAAAATATTAATGATTATCTTAAGGTAGATGATAAAATAAAATATATTGTATTAAACATAGATAAAATAGAGAAGAGAATAAAAGTTGGATTAAAACAATTAACAAAAGACCCCTGGACAATTGTTGAAGAAAAATACAGCATTAATAGTATAATAACAGGTAAAGTTGAGTCAATAACTAAATTTGGTGTTTTTGTTGAAATCGAACCAGGATTGGTTGGTCTTATTCCATTATCAGAAATAAGTTGGTCAGAAATTGATTTAAAAAATATTTCAGAAATAATTAAAAAAGACGAAACTGTTAAATGTAAAATTCTCAATATTGATAAATCCAAAAAAAGAATTACATTAAGTTTAAAAAAGGTTTTACCAGACCCCTGGGAAATATTTAAAAATAAATATAAAGTTGGTGATATAATAAGCGGAACAATTATAAATATAAATAATTATGGATTAGTAGTAAAAATTACAGATGGCGTGGAAGGTTTTATAGATAAAAATAATATTAGTTGGGAAAAGAATAAAGATAATATATTAAATTCTTATAACATAGGTGAAACAATAAATTTAAAAATATTAGAAATAAATTCAGAAAATAAAAAATTAGAATTAGGCATAAAACAATTGACAGTTGACCCCTGGTGTCAAAAAATAGAAAAATATAAAATAGGCGATATTGTTAAAGTTACAGTTTCTGCAATATTAAATATTGGTCTCATTGTTAAATTACCAAACGGCGTTGATGGTTTAATACATAAATCACAAATACCAAAAGAGAAATCTATTGATTTAAATAAACATTTCAAATTAAATGAAGAGTTAGAAGCAGAAATAATAAATATAAATTCTGAAAAACATAAATTAGGATTAAGTATAACTAAATATCTTGAAACAATCGAAAAGCGAGAACTCGAAGATTATCTAAAAAATCAGGAGATTGGTGAAACAACTTTAGGTTCTTTAATAAATTTAGAAGCATTATTTAAAAAATAATAAAATTGGAGTTATTAAATGAAAAAAAATTTTTTTATTTTTTTTATTTTTTTAATTAATTATTGTTTTGCAAATGGAATATTAGACTTATCATTATTGCCTGATACTCCAATTGATTTAAGCACATTAAAAGAATATCAAATAATAGAAGGAAATCAACAGGGTATAAATTATTTTTATAGTGGTTATAAAAATTTTAATGAATTAAATTATTTTTCAGCAGTTGATAATTTCAGTAATGCTATTTTAAAGGCACCATGGGATAAAAGATTTTTTGAATGGTATTATAAATCTATTTACAAAATTGGTGAATACGAATATTTAAAAACATTTTTTAATAAAGCAAATTTATACAATTTTTATTCAAATGAAATGAAAATATTTAATAATTTTATTGAAAATAAATTATCATACAAAAAATATTCGACTGATTTATCTTATAAATTTTTTAAATCAGAAAATGGCTTTAATTGGAATGAAAAAAAATTTATAACACCAACTGATATTACAATATCAGATAATTTTATATTTATTATTTGCCCAACTCTAAAACAACTTTCTATTTTAGATAAAAATTTTAATTTAATAAATAAAATTAAATTTTCAGGTAAACCAATAAAAATCGCAGAATATAAAAATTACTTATATATAATTGATTTTGAAACAAATAAAATATTTAAAATTGCAGGTGAACAAATTACAGAAATAAAAACAACAAATATAAAGCTACTTGGTATAAAAGGAATAGCAATTGATAAATACGAAAATATTTATTTAATTGATAGTGGCAATAAAAGAATCATCAAATTAAAAGATGATAAATTATTATTAGAAATTGGTGGTTGGGATAATAAAAATTATAAATTCTATGATATCACTGATTTAGCAGTTGATAATGACTTAAATATTTATGTCATTGATAATGAACAAAAAGAATTGTTAAAATTTAATTCATCAGGTAATTTAATCAAAAAATCAAAACTCACAAATCAAATTGAAAGAATAAAAATTATAAATGGGAAAATATATTTATTAACAAATTCTAATTCAATAATTGAAATAGACCAGAATCTAATGATTTTGAATACAATCAAAATTGAAGAGACAATTAAACAAGCAAATTCATTTTATTTTGATGCTTTTAATAATTTATACTTATCAAGTTTATATGATAGTAATATACATATATTTAAAACAATTTTCTATGAAACAGCACCAATAGTAATAAATCTATCAGCAATTGAAAGTATCAAACATTATCCTATTATTGCAATATATGCAGATGTTTACGATATTTATGGAAATCCAATTTATGGTTTAACAAAAGATAATTTGCTTGTATATGAAGGTTTTAATCATAAATTTGAGGAAAAAATTTATGAAAACAATTTTTATAAAACAGAAGATGATTCTGAAAAAATATATTATAAAAAATTATTTCTTGTAACACCAATAAATATTAAACCAATTAATGAATTAAATATTTATAAAAATAAAGAAATTAACTTATGTATATTAAATGATACATCAAATATTAGTTCCTTGCTTGATGCAATTAATTTATCAAATACAAAAATAAACCTCACACTTTTTTCTGATACTTTAATTCCATTGTTAAAACAAACAACTAATATTTATCAAATTAGAAGAGAAATCCAAAAAATAAATTTTTCAGTAAAAATAGATTTTTATAATTGTATGTTAAATTTAATAAATAAAAATCTGACTACTTTTACAAATAAATTATTAATCTTATTTGTTGATGATATTGAAAATATTGATATATCAGATACTCAATTTAAATATTTAGTAAATCTAATAAATAGCAATCAATTAAAAATAATAATATATTCAGCAACAACAAAACCAAATAAAACATTTATTGATTTAATAAATTTAACTGATAATAAATATTATCTATATCCAAACTATAATTTCAGAAAAAATTTAGAAGAATCCTTCAATAAACCAATAAATAAATATTTAATCACTTATGAAACCGGTTATACAGGAATGAAATTTAATACATATATGCCAGTTTATATTTTTATTAATTATTATGGAATGAAAGGCAGTTTATTAACCGGTTATCTAACGCCATAAAATTTTCAATTTTATTTATGTTTTTTGATAATACTACGAATAATAATATTTTTGAAACACAAAGAAAAAAAATGGTTAAAGAACAAATAATAGCAAGAGGAATAAAAGATGAGCGAGTAATTGAAGCAATGTTAAAAATTCCAAGAGAAATATTTGTGCCAGAAGCATTAAGAGAAAAAAGTTATTATGATGGTCCTTTACCAATTGGCAATAATCAAACAATATCACAACCTTATATTGTTGCTTTAATGACAGAATTATTAAAATTAAAAGGTAAAGAAAATGTTTTGGAAATCGGCACAGGTTCAGGTTATCAAACTGCAATACTTTCATTACTTGCAGAAAAAATAGTATCAATCGAACGAATAAAACAATTACATGATAATGCCAAAAAAATTTTGCTTGATTTTTTGAATTTACAAAATATTATTTTATTATGGGCTGATGGCACAGTCGGAACATCGCAGTATGGTTTTTTTGATAGAATTTTAATAACTGCTGGTGCCCCGGAAGTTCCGACTACTCTTCTAAATTTACTTAATGAAGATGGTATATTAGTTGCACCCGTTGGTGGTAGATATTCACAGGTTTTAGAAATTTACATAAAAAAAAGAAATAAATTTATTAAAGAAACAAATATTCCTGTTGCATTTGTCCCTTTAATTGGGAAATATGGTTGGAATGAATAAATATGGAGAAAACACTTTTAATTAAAGTTTTTGGCGAAGTGCAAGGTGTTGGGTTTCGATATTTTACTGTAAATGTAGCGAAACAACTTGGAGTAACTGGCACAGTAAAAAATCTATTTAATGGTAATGTAGAAATAAAAGCAAGAGCAGAAGAAAGTGTTTTAAATGAATTTATAAAATATATTCAAAAAGGTCCGATGTTAGCAAGAGTCGAAAAATTAGATATTCAGGAGATAAATGAACAAGATTTTGATGGTTTTAAAATTAGATATTAAAAGTTTTAACTTTATTTTTTTTATTTTCAACTATCTATTTTTTTTTGCGTGTTTTAATTGTGCAATAAAACCAGGTATATATTATGAAGTAAAAAAAAATGAAAGTCTTCGTGATATTTCAGAAAGATATAATATACCATTAAAAGCAATATATAGAACAAATGAAAAAAAAGTATTAGAAAATATAAAAGAAGGAACAAAAATTTTTTTACCGGGAATTAAAAGTTTAAAAGAAGAAAATAAAACTAAAGAAAAGATATCGATAGTAAAAAAAAGTGAAGAAATAAAGACAACAAAATCTAATAAAAAAAAAGTTAAAGAAAATGTTGAAATAAAAAAAAATATTGAAAATAATGAACGAGATATAATAATAAATAATAAGAAAATAGAATTTAAAAAACCAATAGAAGGAAAAATAATTGGATATTTTGGCATTCGCAAAGATTATGTAAATCGAGGAATTGACATTGAATCAAAAGAAAATAGTGAAATAAAAGCAGCAGCGGATGGCAAAGTAATATTTGCTGGTTCAATTGATAATTATGGTAAGGTAATTTTTATTAAACACAAATTTGATTATATAACAGTTTATGCAAATAATGCTGAAATTTATGTAAAAGAAGATGAATTTGTTCAGGAAGGAAAAGTAATTGCTCGAATTGGTTATCATCCAAAATATAATAAATATATTTTACATTTTGAAATAAGGAAAATTAAGGAAAACAATAAAGTTGAAATATTAGACCCATTAAATTTTTTAGAGGATTATAAAAAATAATATGAAAAAAAAGAAAACCTATAAATTAAAAGAAATATTAGAATGGTGTTATTCAAAGAATAATGAGATAAATATAAATGAATTAATTGATAATTTCAATATAGAAGAAACCAATATAAATTCAATCATTTCTTTTTTACAGAAAAAAAAAATAAAAATAAAAGATGAAATTTCAGAAGAAGATACTTTATTCCAAATAGAAGAATTAAAAGATAGTATTGATTCATTATATCTTTATCTGGAAGAAATATCAAAAATAAAATTATTAACGCCAAAAGAAGAAAAAGAATATGGAAAAAAAATATATGATTTTTTCAAGTTTGAAAAAATAATAATGCAAAAATATAAAATAAAAAATGAACTATTATTACAAATAAAAAAACATGGCATAAAATTTTTTGATAATATTGATTTCAAAAAAGAAATAAAAAATGCAAAAAAAAATATAAATAAAAAAATTAATATAAAAAAAGTACTAAAAATTTATTTTAAAAAATTTCAAGAATATCAATTAGCAAAAAGAAAATTAATTGAATCAAATTTAAAATTAGTTATCAATATTGCAAAACAATATCAGAATAAAGGATTATCATTACTTGATTTAATAAATGAAGGTAATTTAGGACTAATTACAGGAGTTGATAAATATAATTACAAATTGGGTTTTCGCTTTTCAACATATATAAGTTGGTGGATAAAACAAAGTATTAGAAAGGCTATTGCAAATCAAAGCAGAATTATCAGATTGCCATTCCATTTATCAGAATTAATTAATTCCTGGATAAAATCATCAAAAGAATATTATCGATTATATGATAAAGAACCAACAATAGAAGAATTAGCAAAATATATGGGATTACCAATAAATAAATTAATGAAAATTATGCAATTATCACAACAACCAACTTCACTTGATTCTATCATAACAGAAAATCAAAGTAATATGTATAACATTATAGAAGATGAAAATGCAAATAAAGAATTTGAAAAAATATTAGCAGATGAAAAAACAAATGAAATAAAAACGATTATTGAAACAAATTTAACTGATAAAGAAAAAATAATATTAAATATGCTATATGGATTAAATGGTGAAAAACCAAAATCACTTGCAGAAATTGGGCGAGAATTAAATATTACTCGTGAAAGAGTTCGACAGATTAAAAATAAAATTATGAATAAAATAAAAAAAATTTACAAAGAAATAATAAAAGAAAAATTCTAACTGAAAGGAGATTTATTATGAGTATTAAAAATTTAGAAAATTTTATTCGGGATGTTCCTAATTTTCCAAAGGAAGGAATTATTTTCAAAGATATTACTCCTTTATTACAAAATCAAGAGGCTTTTAGAAAAGCAATTAAAACAATTTCTAATCTTTATAAAGATAAGAATATTGATATTGTAGTTGGGGCAGAAGCGAGAGGCTTTATTTTTGCCGCTCCTGTTGCTTTTAGATTAGAAGCAGGTTTTGTTCCTGTTAGAAAACCCGGTAAATTACCATATCAGACAATTAAAGAAGAATTTCAATTAGAATATGGAGTAGATGCATTTGAAATACATACTGATGCAATTAAAGAAAATCAAAATGTTTTAATAGTTGATGATGTATTAGCAACAGGTGGTACAGCACAGGCAATTGCAAAATTAGTTGAAAAATTAAAAGGAAATGTTGTTGGAATTTGTTTTCTTATTGAATTGACATTTTTAAATGGTCGTGATAAACTTAAAAATTATAATGTTGAAAGTTTAATAAAATTTTAATACCACTTTATTTTTTAGCAAGGTGGTGATTTATGTCTATTGATAACAAAGAAATATTAAAACATTTAGTTCGATTTAATCCAGGTGAAATAATTTTTAAAGAAGGAGAACCTGCAAATTGTTTTTATTACATTAAAAATGGTTCTGTTCTAATTTATAAAAAAAATGAAAAAGGTGAAGAGATAAAATTAAATGAATTAAAAGAAGGTGAGATTTTCGGTGAATTAAGTCTTCTTGATGTAAAAGATAATTTTAGAACAGCCAGTGCAAAAGCAATTACCCATACAACATTAATTTCAGCAACAAAAGAGAATTTGAATGAACTATTAAAAAGCAATCCAACTTTTTCAACTAAACTTGTCTCAATATTAATTTCTCGATTTTCATCCTCAGAAAAAAAACTTTTCAAAATTATAAATTATAAAGAAAAAGAAGGATTATTATATTGGTATTTAATAAATACACTATTATTAATAATGACTAATAATTACGATAAATATATGAAAGATATTAAAATTGAAATTTCTTTTGATAAAGTCTCTACTTTGATAAACGATAAATTTGAAAATATTGATTATTTAATGAATATATTAGAAAATTATTTAACTGGCAAACCCAAAGAATTAGATGAAAACTTTATAAAAGAAACACTTGAAAAATTTGATAATGATAAATTCAATCATAAATACAAGATAAAATTTTTGTAAATTAAATGTTCTATATTTTTATTATTTCTTTTATTGTTATTCTTTTTTTAGCGTATTTAATTATCAAATTTTTAAATTATGAAAAACAAAAAAATTTTTTACCTAAAAAAAGATATTGTCCATTATGCAATAGCGAATTAAAAGAAGGTGAAGCAGTATTTGCTGAACTTCTCTCAAATTCAAAACCTTCCAAAATATTAATTAAAGGCTGTAAATATTGCTTAAATAAAATTAACGAAACAAAAAATATAGAATTAAATGAAGAATATAAATTATGAATATATTAATAACAAATGACGATGGCATATATTCAAAAGGAATAAAAATATTAGAAAAAGCAGCAAAGGAATTTGGTAATACGGTAATTGTTGCACCTGATAATGAAAAAAGTGGGGCTTCTGTTTCTTTTTCATTAAATAAAATTATTCATTTTACTAAAATTCAAAATAATAAGTATATTGTTTCTGGTTCTCCTGTTGATTGTATTAATTTCGGCATTTATAAAATTTTTAATAAAAAGGTTGATTTGATTTTATCAGGTATAAATAGAGGCGAAAATATGGGTGAAGATATATTTTATTCAGGAACAGTTGGTGCTGCTATTGAAGGCACTTTATTTGGAATTAAAAGTTTAGCTATCTCACTCGTTAATATAGGTGAAGGTTATAATTTCAACTTTATATCAAATTCTTTTTTAACAAAACTATTAAAAAAATTATTACAGATAAAACTACCACCAAAAAATTTTTTAAATATAAATATTCCATCAACTAAAAAAATAAAATCTTATAAATTTACTTTTCCTGATAGCAGAATTTATCAAGGTGGCTTAAAAGAATTAAGTCCAAATAGTTCTCTTTTTGTTTTTGATTCATCACCACCAAATTGGAAAAATATTGAAGGCTCTGATTATAATGCTGTAATAAATAAATTTGTATCAATAACACCATTAAAATTAGAGTTGACAAATATTAATTTATTAAATAAATTAAAAAAACAGGTGAAATTATGAGTTTAGAAAGATATAAAGAAGCAATTAATTTAATATTCTCAAAAAAATATAAAGATGCAATGATTATTTTAGCTGAATTATTAACAACAAGAGAACCTTATGAAAAAATTCATTTTTTTTTAGCTATATGTTATTTAAATCTGAATTATTTTGAAGATGCTGTAAAAGAGTTTGAATTAGCACTTGATGAAAATTTATCAATAAATGAAAAAATAAATGTTTTATTAATATTAGGATTTTTATATTCGAATAAATTAAATGATAACAAAAAAGCAATTTCTTATCTAAACACCTGTTTAAAATACGATGAAAAAAATATTAAAGCTTTATCCTGTTTAGGTTTTTGTTATTTTGAATTGAAAGATTATAAAAAAGCAATTGAATATTTTAAAGCAGGATTAGAAATAGAACCAGATAATGCTAATCTAAAAAATTCTCTTGGTTATACAATAGTTGAAAGTGGCGGAGATTTAACTGAAGCATTATCATATATAAATAATTCATTAAAAACAAATCCAAAAAATCCTGCTTTTTTAGATAGTTATGCGTGGGCGAATTTTAAAGCAAATAGATTGGCAATTGCTTTTGAAAAAATTGTTGAAGCAAAAACGCTTGACCCGGAAAATAAAATAATAAACGAACATTATAAAATTATTTCTGAAAAAATCAAATAATATTTGACAAATTTTTTTAATGATAATAAAATTTTAAAAAATATATATAAAAGGTGATGAAAATGTCAATAGCGCCACTCGATGCTCAAATAATGACATTATCACAATTACAGGTTGGTAAAGAAATTGCCGGCACACAAAACTTTAATCAGCATCATCAACTTTATGTTCAGGAAGCAGTAAAAGAAAAGAGTCAGGAAAATGAAACAAAAGTTGCTGAAAGTGAAAAGACGAAAGATAAAAAGATTGAAGAAAATGAAGGTGGTGGCGGCATGGGTGTTTATTATGGTATGCGAAAGAAAAAACAAAACCAACAGCAAGAAAAAGAAGAAATGAAAAGAGAAAATAATCTTAGTGATAAAAGATTAGGAAATATTATTGATATTGTTAGATAATTATTATTTATGGAAAAAATTATTACCTGGATAAAAAGAACAAAACATAAAATATATTGGAAATATTTTGGACAAACTCTTCATCCTTTACTTGTAGCAAAAAGAATTTATAAATTATTTATTTATTTAATAATAATTGGAGGAATGTTTTATCTTTCTTTTAAATTTTTAAACTAATCGAAAATAATGACTCAACAACAATTAAATACTTTAACCATATCAAATGAAAAAATAAATGAAATTGATGAATTAAATAATAAAAGGATAATAAAAAATACTTATCTAAATAAAATTGAATTAAACGAAAAAGATATAAAAAATTATAATTTAATTTTCTTAAAACCATATGATTTAAAAGAATTTGAAATATTTAATAAAAATTTTCTACCATATTTAAAAGATAGTCAAATCATTATAATTTCAGATAATACTGAAATTATTAATAGTTCCAAAAATTATAATTACTTTTTAATGCCTGAAAAAAATAATAAAAATCTAATAACAGCATTAGTGAACATAATTTTAAAAACCAATCAAAAAGAAAAAGAAATTGAAGAAACAAAAATTTACCTTACTAAAAAAATTGATTCATTTTTATTATTTGATTATGCATTACAATATATTACTCCTTTTTTTACTACTGAAGATGTGATTACAAATATACTAAAATTATTAATTAATCCAAATTTTTTTAATTTCAAAGAAGCATATTTTTATTTTTATCCTGAGAGTGGTAATTATAAATTTTACAAAAACGATAATAAGAATCTTTTAGAAACATCTCAACCCCCTCAAATAATTATTCAATCTTTTTCAGAAAATTCATCGATTGAAGATAATGAGAGTTTTACAGTGCCATTAATAATTGATAATAAATTATTTGGCATATTTTATTTAAAATTTTTTGAAAATACTGAATTAGATTTATTATCACCAATTGTTTTTTTAATAGTTAAACATATTGCACTAAAAATAAAAATAATTGAATATCAGACATTAAATAAAGAATTAGAAAAATTTAATAAAACAAAAAGTAATTTTTTAATTTTAATAAATCACGAATTACGAACACCTTTAACTGGTTTAATTACTTCAATTGATTTATTAAAAGATTTAATAAATACGATTTCTGAAAAAGAAATGTTTATTGATATATTAAAAATATTAGAGGTTAGTTCACAACAATTATATAATATTGTTGAGAATAATTTATTCTTTATAAAATTACTAACAAATAAAGTAATAGCAAAACCAATTGAATTGAATCCAAATGATTTAATAACTGATATTTTAAAAAAGAAAGAAAATGAAATAAAAAATAAAAAAATAGAATTAATAATATCATTCACCGAGTATAAAAATAAATATGAAATTGATAAAGATAATTTTCAAAAAGCAATTGAAATAATAATAAATAATGCAATAAAATTTTCAACTTCAAAAAATCCAAAAATAATTATTAAAACAATTGAGGAAAATAACAATTGCATTTTAACTATTGAAGATAATGGAATTGGAATGACAAAAGAAGAATTAAATAGATTATTCAGTAAATTTGAAGTATTAGAAGATATGGCTCATCATCAATGTGGATTAGGAATAAATCTATGTATAGCAAAATTAATTATTGAAAATTTACATAATGGCAAATTAGAAATAAATAGTAAAAAAAATATTGGCACAATTGTAAAAATTATTTTATATAATTAATTATGCAAATTAAAACCACCAAAAAAAATAAAATTTTTAGAAAGATAAAATATATTTATGTGAAAATAATAAGAAGCAGTAAAAATCCAGAATTTAATGCACGAGGCATAGCACTTGGCACTTTTGTTGGTTTAACTCCAACTATGGGTTTTCAAATGTATATTGCTGCTTTTCTTTCGCCTTTTTTTAAAGCGAATCCTATTTTAGCAATGGCATTAGTTTGGATTACTAATCCCTGGACTTTTATACCAATCTATTTTTTTAATTATAAAGTTGGTGCAAAAATACTTAATATAAAAACAAAATTTAAATTAATGCATAATATCAAACATTTCTCAAATAATATCTGGGCTGACCCAAAAGAATATATAAGTATTTTATCAAAATTTCAAATTCATTTCTGGGCTTTGATTTTAGGCTCTATTTTAATTGGTTTTATTTGTGCCTTCTTTTCTTATTATATTACACTATATTTAATAAAAAAATATAAAGAAGAAAAAGAACATTTGCGACAAAAAAAATTATGCAAACAGAAAACTTTAAATATTTAGGCGCTGTTGAAATTTTTTTACTTTCATCTGATAAAAAAAAAGTGCTGCTATTAAAAAGAAGTTTAAAAAGAAAAGTATTACCAGGTTTTATTGCTGGGCTCGGAGGAAAAATGGATTCTTCTGTTCTTGAAGCACCGATTGAATCTGCTTATCGTGAAATTGAAGAAGAAAGTGGTATTAAAAAAAATGATATTATTTCTCTTGAATTAAAATCGATTATTACTGCTATTGATAAATATGGTAAATGGTTTGTTTTTGAATTTGTTGGGATTTTAGATAATAAATTTAATATTAATAATATTAAACAAACTGATGAAGGTGAATTAGCTTTTTATTCAATAAATGAATTAGAAAATCTTAATTTAATTCCTGATTTAAAACAAGGATTTCTTTATAATCTTCTTGTTTCACCAAATTTTTACTGGGTCAAAAGTTATTTTGATGAACAAAACAATTTTATTAAAAGAGAAATATTATGATTGAAAATTTAGTTTGCGATGTTGTTATTATTGGTTCGGGTGTAGCTGCATTAACTGCAATTCTAAATATAGATAATAAATATAGAACAATCGCAATAACAAAAGGCAAATTAAATGAATGTTCTACTTATTTAGCACAAGGTGGCATTGCTGTTCCAGTTTCTGAAAGTGATATTGAAGTTCATATTCAGGATACTTTAAAAGTTGGTTCTTATTTCAATAATTATGAGATTGTTAAATTTATTATTGAATCTGGTTATTATTATATAAACGAATTAATAAATAATGGTTTTGAATTTGATACTGATAAAAATGGTAATTTATTAAGAACAAAAGAAGCAGGACATAGTGAAAAACGAATTTTACATTGGGGTGGTGATATTACAGGTCAGGGAATTTTTAATTCATTATTTAAACTTATTAAAAAAAAGAAAAAAAATATAAAATTTTTAGAAGAACAATTTGCTTATGAAATAATAATTGAAAATAATTCAGTAAAAGGTTTAAAAATAATTTCAAGAAAAAAAAATGAATTATATGTTATTTATGCACCTGTAATAATAATTGCTTCTGGTGGTTGTGGTCAAATTTTTCGTGAAACAACTGTTCCAGAAACAATTACTGGTGATGGAATTATACTTGCTTATAAAGCAGGCGCTGAAATTAAAGATATTGAATTTATTCAATTTCATCCAACTACTTTTTATTTTCCAGGTGCACCAAGATTTTTAATTACAGAGGCTATTCGTGGTGAAGGAGCGTATTTAATAAATAATAATAACGAACGCTTTATGAATAAATATGACGAACGATTAGAATTAGCACCACGAGATATTGTTAGTCGCTCTATTTTATTTGAAGTAATTAAAACAAATACTTCTAATGTTTTTCTTGATTTAAGGCATTTAGAAAAAGAGAAAATTATTAAACGCTTTCCAAACATATATAAATTTTGTCTTAAATATAAAATTGATTTTACAAAAGACCCTATACCAGTTTTTCCAGCTGCCCATTATTTAATGGGTGGTATAAAAATAAATAAAAATGCTCAAACAAATATAAATGGTTTATTTGCTTGTGGTGAATGTGCGTGTATAAATTTTCACGGTGCAAATCGTCTTGCAAGTAACTCTTTATTAGAAGGAATTGTTATGGGACGCCAGGCTGGCATAAATGCAAATAATTATTTAGAAAATCAACAATTCAAAATTGAAAAAAATAATAATCAAAATTTTGAAGACAAAAATAATTTTCATTTACTTTCTGTTATAAATTTTGATGATTTCAAAAATGCCTTAAAAACAATGATGTGGAAAAATGCTGGTATTTTAAAAGAAGGAAATAAATTAAAAGAAGCATTAAATAAGATTAAGAAATGGCAATCATTTTTATTTGGATTAAATATTTTAAACTATCAATTAGAAGAACTAAAAAATATGATTTTATTATCAGAATTAATAATAGAAGCATCATTATGGCGCGAAGAAAGTCGCGGTGCTCATTATAGAATAGATTATCCAGAGATAAATAAAAAATTCGAAAAACATCTGGTAATAAAAAAATCGGAAAACAAAAATGAATATTATTATGATGATAATTAAAAGGTGAAAAAATGAAAGCTAATATTAATGAATTAAAAAATATCATAAATAATTTTAAGAAGATTTCAGTCTTAATTATTGGTGATATTATTTTTGATGAATATATTTGGGGCGAAGTAAATAGAATTTCACCTGAAGCACCAGTCCCTGTTGTTAATGTAAAAAAAATTACTTATGCATTAGGTGGGGCTGCGAATGTTGCAAAAAATATTTCTGAACTTGCAAACAAAGTATATCTTTGTGGAATAATTGGTGATGATGAATATGGTGAAAGAATAAAAAAAATAATTAAAGAAAATAATATTATTTCAGATTATATAATTATAGATAATTCAAGACCAACAATAAGAAAAACAAGAGTATTAGCTCAATCACAACAGGTAGTTAGAATTGATAATGAAAAAATCGAAGCAATAAATCTTGATATTGAAAAACAAATTATAAATTATACACATAAAATTTTACCAGATATAAATGTTGTCATTTTATCAGATTATGCAAAAGGTTTATTAACTTCTTCATTAATAAAAAAAATAATTTTTATTGCTAAAAAAAATAATAAAATTTTAGTCGTTGACCCAAAAGTAGAAAATTTCAATTATTTTAAGCAGGCTGACATAATGACACCAAATAAATCAGAAGCAAGTCGTGGTATTGGAATAACAATTAAAAATGATGTGTCTTTATATAAAGCAGGAAAAACAATATTAAAAAAATTAAAATTAAATGCTTTGCTTATAACAAGAAGTGAAGAAGGTATGAGTTTATTTTATAATAATAAAATTTATAATATACCAACAGAAGCTCAGGAAGTATATGATGTTACTGGTGCTGGTGATACTGTTTCTGCTATCTTATCATTAGCATTAGGAACTGGTGCTGATTATCTTAATTCTGCTATTATTTCGAATTGCGCAGCAGGAATTGTCGTAAAAGAAATTGGTTGTGCTTCTGTAACTAAAAAGCAACTTTTAGAAAAAATTAAATCCGTTTCTGAATATTCGATTGTTCCTTTTTAATTTATTTGAAATATTTTTTTATCAAATTCTTTATTGATTTTTATTTCATTAAAAATAAGATTTGCTTTAAAATCACCTGATATATCAGTATAAAAAAATAATATGTTTTCTGGTAATAATGTTTCTTTATTCAAATTTATAAAAACAGAATTAATATCAAAATTATTATTTTTTACCATTAAATTTATTTTATAATTTTTTTCGGTTTCTTGTATTTCCTTAATGTTAAAATTTTTTTCGAGAAAACTAAAATTAAGATAATTTACTATTAAATTTTGTAAATAAATTTTCTCTAATGTATTTGTATCAATTTCTTCAATTAAAAAATCATTTTTTATATCTACTTCTGGATAAATAAATCTTATTTTTCTTCCATCTGAAATTGTGATATTTTCTGATGTCTCATTCTTTAATTTCTTATAAAATTTTGATGGTTCTTCATAATAATATTTACAATATGTTATTTTCATTTCATCATTTTTATCATAAGTTTCTATTGTTAATTCACATTCTAAACTTTTTATTTTTTCATATTTTGATTTAAATGATTCATTTAAAAATTTAATATCAACAGCAAATAAAAAATTCGAAAAAACAAAATAAATACACAAAATATAAATAAGATTTTTAAAATTCATAATTTAAAAATCAGCACCTCCACGAAATTCTGCTATAGAATTTGGACCTTCCCATATTTTTAATGAAAATAATTTTACTCCATAATTATTAAATTTATTTTCTAATTCTTTCCAAATAAATTCTAAAATATTTTCTGCTGTTGGTTGTTTTATTATTTCATTCAAATATTTATGGTCAAACTTTGCAATTATATTTTCTTCGATTATCTTTTTTATTATATTAAAATCAACTACCATTCCATCCTCTTTTTTCTTGCCTATACAACTAACTTCTAAATAATAAGTATGTCCATGAATATTTTCACATACACCATTATAATTAAGTAAATTATGTGCTGCATCAAATTTTAATCTTTTTGTTATTAAAAACATTTTCTTTAAAATTTAAAAAATTTATAAAAATGATTTAATGGACCTGGACCATCTCCAATTTTAAAACTATTTTTAATTCCATTATATATAAACTTTTTACTTATCTTAATTGCATTTATTAAATCATCTGTTTTTATAATATTTGCTGTTATTGCAGAAGATAAAGAACAACCAGTTCCGTGCAAATTTTCAGTTCTTACATAAGGTGATTCAAATTTATAAATTTTATTTTTATAAAATAATATATCTGTTGCTTTTTTTTGTTTTTCTGAAAAATGTCCACCTTTTAATAATACTCCATTTAATTTGTTCTTTTGAATAATTTCAAAATAATTATTTATATCATTAACATTATTTAATTTGACATTAAATAATTTTTCAAATTCAAATCTATTTGGTGTTATTAAAGTTGCAAGTGGTAATAATTCCTTTTTTAAAATTTTTATTGTATCATCTTTAATTAATTTTGCACCAGTTTGTGAGACCATAACAGGGTCAACAATAATATATTTGGGTTTATATTTAATTAAATTTTTTATTATTGTTTTTAATATTTTTGTTGTTGAAACCATTCCTATTTTTACTGCTCCTACATTAAAATCAGTAAATATAGCATCAAATTGTAAATCAATTATTTTTGTTGGTAAATTCTGGATACCAATTACACCGACGGAATTTTGTGCTGTTATGGCAGTTATAATTGTAGCACCATAAACTCCTGATGCAGAAAATGTTTTTAAATCTGCTTGAATACCTGCACCAGCACCAGAATCAGAACCTGCTATACTTACAACTATCTTCTTCTTCTCTTTTTTCATATTTTCACCTTATTTAAATAATATCATTTGTTCTCTTAATTTTTCATTATTTGGGTCATCAGGTCTTAATCTTATGTAATTATTCCAATAATACTTTGCTAAATAATAATCGCGTGCATTATACGCATATATATTTCCAAGTAATAAATATGTTTCTGCATCATCAGGTGATAATTCAATTGTTCTTTTTAAATATTTTATTGATAATTCATATTCTTCCAATAATTTGTAAATTACTCCAATATTATAAAATAAATCAGGAGTATTTAATTTTAATTTTTCTGCTTCAAGAAAATATTTCAATGATGTTTTGTAGTCCTTTAATTTATAATAACAGAGACCAATATTAAAATTATAAAGTGCTGCATTTATCTCATTTATCACCAATCTATTATATAATTCAATTGCTCGTTTATAATTCTTATTTTGCATTTCTATATTTGCTAATAATTCAATCGCTTTGTAATAATTTGGATAATCTCTTACTAAATTATTCAATAATTCAATACCTTTATTTTCATTTATATCAATATAATATTTTGCTGCTAAAAATAATATTTCACTATCTGTACTTGCTTCTTGTAAAATTGTTGATATGATTTCTTGTAATTTCTCTTTTTTGTTTGTATCAATGAGTATTTTCAAATATAATTTTTTATATTTAATCTCCGAACTTAATTCTAATGCTTTAACAATATAAGAAAGCGCTTCATCATACCATTTCTGTTTATAATACAAATCACTTATTTCAAAATAAAAATCTGCTGTTGGCACAATTTCGATTGCCTTTTTTAATTCATTTATTGCTTCATTATTTAAGCCAAGATATTTTAATATTTTTCCTTTTAAAAAATAAGTGTACGCATCATTTTTATTATTTGAAAGTACAACATCAATGACTTTTAAACATTTTGGAAATTCTTTTTGTGCATAATATACTTCTATTAAACCATAATATGCATCTAAATAATTTTCATTTAATAAAATTACTTTTTCAAATAATTCTCTTGCTCGGTTGTAATTTAATTTTATTAGTTCATATTTAGCGTTATAATAAATTACTCGCTCATTATTTTTATATATATCATTTATTTCATTCAAATATTTTTCAACTTTGTATAAATTATTATTTTTCAAATAATAATCAATAATCAAAAGTGCAATTTCTAAATTTTTATCAGTATTGGCATAACCATTTTCAACTAATAAAATTGCTTTATCATTTTCATTTCTTTTTTTATATATTTCATTTAATTTTAAATATGGTATTGGATTTTTCGCATTTATTCTTATAACACTATTATAATATTTTTCTGCATTACTAAAATCATTTTGTTCATAATAAATATTTGCTTTTAATAATAATAATTCTTCATTTTCTAATTTATCTAATTTATATGCATCTATTAAATTTAATGCTTTATTATAATTACCTTTATGATAATAATTCATACTCAATAAAATTACTGCTTCTTGATTATTTGTTGAATTTATTTCTAATGATTTAGTTAATATAAGTTCAGCTCTATTAAACCATTTTAATTTTATATAAATTCTTCCTATTGAATTTAACACACTACTATCTTCGGGATAATTATCATTTACATATTGATATTCTGTTAATGCTTCTGTTAATTTATTTTGTTCTTCATATATTTTTCCTGCTAATAATCGTGCAGTTTTATTATTTGGTTGAATTGTATAAATTTTAAATATATATTCAAATGCTTTATTTATATTGTTTTGTTTATATTCAATTTCAGCTAAACAATTTAATGCTGCTATATTATCACTTTGTTTATTTATTACTACCTGTAAATATTCTTTTGCTCTTTCAAAATTATTTTGATTAAAATATATTAACCCTAATCTTAAATTTGCAATTATATTTGCTGGCTCTATCTTTAATATTTTTTCAAATAATACTCTACTATTTTCTAAATCATTTTTTATTAGATAAATATTAGCTAATGCTGTTAATGATTTAATATCATTTTGATTTAATTCAAGTGCTTTAATATAGTTATTTTTCGCTTCATCAAAATTATTTAATTTTTCATTTATATAACCAATATAATAATAAATTATTGGATTTGATGGATTTAAATCACTTGCTTCAAATAATGCATTTCTTGCTTTATTAAATTCATTTTGTTCTATATATAATTCAGCCAATTTTAGAAATACATTTATATTATTTGATTTTATTGTTAATGCTGAATAATAATTTTTTATTGCTATTTCATATTGTTTTAATTCTTTATATATATCACCCAATAAAATATATGCTTCCACAAAATCAGGCTTTAATAATATTGCTCTTCTTGCATTTTCTTCTGCTTTATAAAATTCTTTTAATTTAAAGTAAACAATAGCAAGTTCAAAATTTGCATCTGCAAAATCTGGTTTTAATGATATTGCTTTATTATAATATTCAATTGCTTTTTGATAATTTACAAACTCGCCATATTTTTCACCTTTTTCATTAAATAAATTCAAATTAGCTAATAATAAATATGCCGGCGCATAATCATTTTTTAGTTCTATTGCTTTTAATACATATACTTGTGCTTTTTTTAATGCAATTATTTTATCAATTACTGTTGGTTTATATTCATAATAAATTAATCCCAAATAATAATATACTTCTGCAATATTATCATTTATTTTTCTTGCTTTTTCTAAATACTCTTCTGCTTTTTCATATTTTTGTAATTTATAGTTAAGCAAGCCAATATTAAAATAAATATCAAAATTATTCTTTTCATATTTTTCTGCTTCAATAAATTCTGATAATGCATTTTCATAATTACCTGATAAATAATATGCTTTTCCTAAAAACAAATTATATTTATAATTATCAGGATTTAATTTTTTTGCTTTTAATAAAGCTGAAATTGCTTTTTCATATTTATTTAATACAATATATATTTTCCCAATTTCAAATAAACTATTTACATCATCTGGTTCTATTGATAATGCAATATTATAGTTCTCTTCTGCTTTTTCAAAATCATCTAACTTGATATAAATATCACCTAAATATGAATAAACTTCTTTTTTTTCTGGATAATGTTTTTGGATAATTTTATAATAATTTAATGCTTCATCATATTTATTCTCTTTTTTGTAAATATTAGCTATATATAATAATGCATCATAATTCTTACCTTCTTCTAATTCTAATACTTGATTAAAATATTTTAATGCATTTCTTGAATTGCCAAGCATATCTTCACATATTCCTAAATTTAATAATATTGAAGTATCAAATATTTTTTTTGAAATTAAATCTTCATAAATTTTTTTTGCTTCTGAAAATTCATCATTTTTAAAATAGTATTCACTCAATTTCTTTTTCACTTCAATATTATCAGGATTTATTATCTGATAAGTTTTAAGTGTTTGAATTGAATTTTTATAATTACCCTTTTTAGCAAAATATTCTGCAATATATAAATAACATAAAAAATTATCACGATTTTTTTCTATCTCTTTATTAAACTCTTTTATTGCTTCATCATAAAAATTTTTCTGATATAATTCTTTTCCTATATAAAAATTTATAAGAGGTAAATTTGGATGTTCTGAATTTATCTTTCTTAAAAATGCAATTTTTTCAAAAAAATCTGTTATTTCAAATGCTGTATAAATTTTCTTTAATAATTCATTTTTAGGAAATACTATTTTTTTCGCTTCATTATATTGAGCATCAGTAAATGAAATATTTAATGAATTTAATAAATTATAAATAAGTTCATCAAGTAAATCAAAAAAATTATTGAAATTACTTATATAATTGTTTGAAAATTCAATAAAATCTTTTTCTGCATTATAATAATTTGAATTTAGTATAATTCTGTTATCTTTTATTGAATAATTTATGATTAAATAATTTTTTATTTTTTCCTTCTTATAAATTTCTTTTGCTTTTTCAAAATTATTTTTCAAATTTGCTAATTTAGCAAACTCTACTTTACTTTTAAATAAATTATAAATCTGTAAATTATAAAACTTTTGCAATTTAAAAAAAATTAAATCCTCGATTGCTAATGAAATGTATTTATTATCCGGTATATTATATAAATCCTGCACAGGAGCAATTATGATAGGCTCATTATTAAAAGAAAATAAAGATATATACAAACAAATAAAAAAAATAATAATTAAAATTCTTTTTCTAATCATCTTAAAAAATTACACCCATATAACCAACAAAATCAGAAGCAGCACCCTCAGGTAAAACATCATAACTTGTTTTATATTCTACTAATGCGCCTTTTTTAATATTGAAAAAATGTGCAGTTGCAACTAACGCAGCAAGAGAACCAGGACAACAAGCATTATAATTTTTTTCTGCTTCTTCTATTATTTTTTCATATTCTACATTTACTGCTAAATCAACTATTCTCTTATCATTTTGTTCCTTTACCCAACGAACTGCTTTTTCACCTATGCCTGCTGGCGTGAAACCAAAACGCATTCCATAATGAGTTAAATCTGTTGAACCAATAAATATAGTTTTATATTTTTGAGTTAAACTACTTGCTATTTTTCCTATTGAATAGGCTATCTGATTTGCAGCAACTCTTATTATTACTAATTCTACATCAGGAAAATAATATTTTATAAAAGGCAATTGAACTTCTATTGTATTATCACTACCAAATGATTCTTCTTCACTTAATTCCTTTATCTGATTTTTTAATATTTTTACAACTTCATTATTTATTTTGATTTCGCCAAGCGGAGTTTCACATATATCAGCATTTACTATTCTTGTCTTATAATTTGCTGGAAAATGACCACCATATAAAACAATTAATTCTACACCAGCATTTTTATTTTTTAAATTTTGAAAAACAGAATTCGCAATTGAACCTGAATAAAACCAACCAGCGTGTGGCACAATACCTGCAATATATTTTAAATTTTTATCATCAATTATTTTTACTCTTTTATTCATTTCTTCTATTTCATCGAGGCAATCTTGTTTTGTTGATGGATAAAATGAACCTGCAAGGGATGGCCGTATTTTTTTCATAACTATCACCTCAATTTCTATACAATATTTATATCTTTTAAAACAATATATGGAAAAATCTTTGAACCAAAATTTTTTGTCTCTTTACTGATTTCTACAAGTTTATTTTTTAATACATCATAAACATTAAATGCAATCATATTATCTTTTATTCGAAATTGATACTTATTATTTTTGAAATAAAAACCTGATTCTATAATTGCTGAAAAATCACCTGCAAGAATATTACTCTGGCCTGCTCCTATAAAACTATCAACCAATACATAATTCTTTAATTCTTTTCTTATTTCTTCAATTGAAATATTAGATGGTAATATAAAAATATTGCTAAAACTTGGTGAAACTTTAGGACTTCCAAAACCATTACCTGTTGATTTTGTTCTCATTTTTTTCGCTGTAATTAAATCAAATATAAACTGTTTTAATACTCCATTTTTAATCAAGTATTTCTCACTTGTTAAAACACCATCATCATCAAGCATCGAACTTCCAATACAATCATCTAAATCAGGTTTTTCTATTAATGTTATTTTTTCTGATACTATTTGTTTATTTATCTTATCTATTAATGGCGAAATTTTTTTTTCTACATTTTTTCCATTTATTCCAATTAATATTGAACCTATTAAAGAACCAACTGCATCTGGTGTAAAAACAACATTATATTTACCTTCTTTTATTTTTTCTTCTCTTTTATATAATTCCATATTTTTTATTACATTTTCTTTTATCTTATGAAGTTCATTCTTAAAATATGGATAAACATAATAATCTGAAATATTTATTATACTTGTATTTTGGATTTTTAAAATATTTAAACTGAATGAAAAACTTGAACTTCGCTCAAATATATTTAAATTATTTGAATTTATTGATAATGTTTCTGTCGTATCAGCAATAAAATCAATGTTAACTAAATATTCCTTATCTATTTTTTTTATTTCTTTTATTATCTTATTTGCTTCTTTTATTAATTCATCCCAGTTAATATTATCTAATGAATGATAGTATTCTTTTATATTTATTTCTTTTTCATATTTTGGCAATTCAATATTTATTTTTTCACCAAATTTAGAATTAAATAATGCTATTTGAATTAAGTTATCAATATTATTAAAACCAGTTATTAAACTATAGCCTACCTTACCATTTTTAAATAATCTTAATGAAGCACTATTTGCTTGTGTTGTTTCAAAACATTTTAATTTATCATTTTCAAAACTAATTGTTCTTGAAAATGAATTTACTATATTAGAATTAAATTTATTATTCTTTAATTTTTTTGATAAATAATCACCGATTACAAATAATTTTTCTTTTTCCATAATTATTATTTTGTAAAAATAACTTCATCTTTTTGATAATTCTTTTTTGCTTTTTTATTTAGTATTTTTGTTAATTGCATTGGTTCTGAATCTTCAACATACGGTCTAACAATTTTAATCTTGTCAAAAGTAATTTTCTCATTTTCAAGAATCGGTTGTGCTGTATAAATACTTCGTCTTGCTATTTTTTTCATTTCTAATTCTTCTACAATTGGCTTGTTTTCACTATTGCCAATTGCTTGCTCTATTTCTCTCACTTCTGTCACCATCTTTTTAAATTCTGCTGGTTCCATTGATATTTTATTATCTGCATTTTCTAAATTTTTATTTATTGTAAAATGTTTTTCAATTAATTTTGCACCTAATGAAACAGCAATAACATCAAGCATATAACCAGCAGAATGGTCTGAAAAGCCAACAAGACAATTAAACATTTTTCGCAATTTTTTTATCACTGCTAAATTTGCATTTTTATATTCAAGTGGGTAATTAGAAACACAATGTAATAAAATTATTTTGTCATTATATTTTTTAATTAATCGCAAACTATTTTCTATTTCTTTATATGTAGCAAGACCTGTCGCTAAAATAATTGGTAATTTTGTTTTTGCTGCTTTTAATAATAATGGATAAAAAGTTAAATCACCAGAAGCAATTTTTATTACATTTACTTTTAACTCGTCAACTATGAAATCAAGTGTATCAGTATCAAATGGAGTTGTAAAAAATTCAATGCCAATTTTATCACAATATTCTTTAATTTTAAAATGATTCTCTTTTGATAATTCATATTTTTTAAACATCTCATAAAATGAATGAGAAGGAAGAACAATTTTATCAGCAATAAAAGATTGAAATTTTACAGCATCCGCAAGTGCTTCTTTTGCAGCAGAAATCATTTCATAAGCCAGATTTATATTATTTAAAAAATTAAAACCAATTTCAGCAACAAAATAAACTGATGATTCTTTTGATATTTTCTTTTTACCTATATTAATCTCTTTTTGAAATTTCATTTTTTATCCTCCTTTTAATTTTTAACTATCCTGTATATTTAATAATCTTTTCACTAATTTAACAGCTGAAATAGCATCTCTTGACCAGCCGTCAGCATTTATTTCATCTGCAAAATTTTGTGTTGTTACTGCTCCACCTATAATTACTTTACTTTTGCAATTGTATCTATTTTTTAATTCTATTATTTTAGGCATTTCAACCATTGTTGTGGTCATTAAAGCACTTAAGCCAATTATATCAGCATTTACTTCAACTGCTGTTTCTATTATTTTTTCTGCTTCTACATCTTTACCTAAATCAATTACATTAAATCCAAAATTTCTAAACATTAAAGCAACTATATTTTTACCTATATCATGAATATCACCTTTAACTGTTGCTAAAATTATTGTTCCTAATTTCTTTGCTGCTACTTTCTCTAAATCTTTCTTTAAAAATTTAAAACCAATTTCAGTTGTTTCAGCAGCACGAATTAATTGAGGTAAAAAATAGATTTTCTCTTCGTATAATTCACCAACTCTATTTATTGCTGGTATAAGTAAATTATTAACTATATCAAATGCATTTATTCCTTTTCTTTGTGCTTCTATTAAAAGATTTATTATATTCTCTTTATCGCCATTTATTACTGCTTCTTTTATTTTCTCTTCTATTTTTTCTTCTATTGAAACTTTCTTTTCTATTTCTTTTATTCCTGTAAAATAATTTATATATTCTCGACAATTTTCATCTTTATTTAATAATGCATTTATTGCTTTTATTGTTTTTTGCATTACTAATGATGTTGGATTTAATATAACAGAATTTAAGCCATAAGCAATTGCGAGTGATAAAAATGTTGAATTTAATAATTCACGCTCTGGCAAACCAAAGGAAATATTGCTTAAACCAATAATAGTATTTAATCCAATTTCAGAACAATATTTTATTGTTTTTAATGTTTCTAATGGATATGCTGTATTTGAAGATACTGTTAAAACAAGACCATCAACAATCATTTTTGTTTTATTGATTTTATAATCATCAAGTATTTTTAAAAATTTATCAATTAATTCTTTTCGTTCTTCAAATGTTTTTGTTATTTTCCTTCCACTAATAGGTAGAAAAATAAAATTAGCACCATACTTTTTTACTAATTCTAATAATTTAGTAAATTTTTCTTCTTCAAAATTTATAGAGTTTATCAAAGCAATACCAGGATAAAATTTTAATGCATTTTCAATAACATTTATATTACTTGAATCAAAACATAAAGGAAGATTAGTGATACTAAATATATTTTCAATAGTTTTAAGCATCAGTAAATTTTCATCTGCATTTGGCACACCAACATTTACATCAAGTAAATCAGCACCTGCTTCACTTTGTTCAATTGCAAATTTTCGCACTTCATTAAATACATTATTTTTAAGTTGTTCTGTTAAAACTGGTTTTCCTGTTGGATTTATTTTTTCACCTATTATTAATACTTTACTATTTTTTCTTAATAATATTGATTTTGTAACTGATGTAAAAGAAGTATAATCTTTTTTGTGAGGTATAAAATTTTTTTTATTACAAACTTTTTCTTTTATTAATTTAATAAATTCAGGTGTAGTGCCACAACAACCACCAATAATATTTATTCCAGATTTGATAAATTCTGGCACATAAGAAGCAAATTCTTCTGCACTTAAATAAAAATATGTCTTACCATCTTTAATAACAGGTAGTCCAGCATTTGGTTCTGCCATTAAGTACTTTGTTGAATATTTACATTGTTTTTCTATAACTTTTATCATTTCAGTTGGACCAGTACTGCAATTAGTAGATATAATATCAACATCTAATTCTTGCAAAGTAAATAATGCAGTAAGTGGGTCAGTGCCATTTAATGTTCGCTGATTTTCATCATAAGTAAGTGACACAGCAATAGGAATTTTATCAGTCAATTCTTTTGCAGCAAAGACAAAAGCTCGTGCTTCCTGAATATCTGATAATGTCTCAATTAAAAGTAAATCAACTTTATTTTGAATAAAGACTTTTATCTGTTCTTTAAAAATTTCAATAGCATCATTTATTTTTAAATCACCAAAAGGTTCGATAAATTTGCCAATAGGACCAAGCCCACCAGCAATAAATACATTACGGCCATTTGCAGCATTTTTAGCAATTTCAAATGCTTTATGATTAATTTCTTCAACTTTATTTTGAAGTCCAAATTCAGATAATTTCATGCGATTAGCACCAAAAGTGCAAGTAATAATAATATCAGCACCAGCATTAATATAATCTAAATGTATACTCTTTAATATTTCAGGATGATTTATAGCCCAATATTCTGGCGCAATACCAGTTGGCATTCCTGCTTTTTGCAAAAAAGTCCCCATCGCACCATCAATAACTAAAATTCTATTTTTTAATTCATCTAATATTTTTGCCATAAAAAAATCAATTTAAAAATTTTAAATAATCACAATATTCTTTATTCAATTTCAAATATTCACGAATAATAAATTTAGCGCCCATTTTTAAATATAAATTATTTATATCATATCTATAAACTTTATCAAAATTAAAAACAAACGCATCAAAAGTAATATTAAAAACAAAACGCAATAATTCTAACATTGTTCTTTTTACCGAATAAAATTTTTTATATGCTTTTATAGTTTCTATTTGTAATTCATAAGGAGAAATATTTTTTGGTCTAAACACAATATGCATACCATCATAATAATTCCAGTTAAAATGAAAAATTTTATTTTCCTTCTTTAAGTTGTCATAAACAACAGTGCCAGGAAATGGAGTAAGAATCATAAACTGGACTGTATCAACATCTAATTTTATTGTGTTTTCTATTGTATTATTTATAGTTTCATTTGTATCAAATTCATTTCCAAAAATAAACATACCATGAATACTAATACCATACGAATGTATCTTTTTTATTGCATTTTCAATATCTTTTTTTGTCTGCATTTTATTATATGCTTTTAATACATTATCATCAAATGATTCAAAACCAATATAAAATCTTTCACAACCAGCTTTAAACATTTTACTTAATAATAAATCATCAGTCGCAACATCAACTCGAACCTGTGCTGTCCAGATTATATTTATTTTTTCTTCTATTATCTTATCTAATAAATCAATTATCCTTTTTTTATCAGCAGTAAAATTATCATCATAAAAGAATACATAATTTGTTTTAAAATATTGTAAGGCATTTTTTATCTCTTTAATTATTCTATCCACTGATTGTTTTCTATAAACACGACCAAAAATTTTTGTTACAGTACAAAAATTACAATTAAAAGGACAACCGCGTGATGTCATTATTGGTATTATTTTCATTGATTGATAATTTTCAAGTAATGAATAATTTATTAATGGTAGTTCATCAAGATTTTTATAAGGTTCACCATAAACAACTTTATCTTTATATTTACCTTCAATTAAATCAATAATAATAGATTCACTTTCACCAATAACAATATGGTCAGCATAATCAACAAATTCTGATGGTAAAAGCGAAGGATGAATTCCACCAATAATTATTTTTGTTTGAGGATAAAATAAACGCACATTTTTAGCAATATCTTTTGCACGATTTGCATTTACTGTTAATGTTGATAAACAAATAATATCAGCATTTAATTCTAAAAAAGACAATCGCCTTTTTAATATATTTTCATTTAATATTTTTACATCATAACCAGCATTATGTAAAATAGTACCTAAATATAATGAACCTAATAAAGGTAAAGACATAAAATTATCAAATACATTAGCTTCACTACCAGCTGGTTCAATAAATAAAATTTTTTTCTTCATATTTTACTTCTTTTATCAAGTATTAAAATTGATGAACCAATAAAAATAAAAATCAACCACCATAATTTACCACTTATAGAAAAAACAACAAAAAAAAGCAAACTAATTGAAAGAAAAAATAAAAAAGCAAAAAGAAAAATAATATGTTTAGCAAAAAGAAAGTAAATAGATAAAAAAGAAAGAGCAAAAAAGAAAATAAATAAAGGCCAGAGAAAAGATAAATGAACCCACGAAAAAAAATTACAATATAAAGCAAGGAAACTAAAAGCAATCAAGTATGAACCAATACCAAGATAAATTGCTTCTCGTTTTTCTCGTTTATAAAAAATCCCAACAAAACCAGCTCCTAAAATAGTAATAAACAAGGGCCATAATTTGTATAAAAAATAATAATTAAGATAAGTTTCAACACCAAATAATAATCCTAAAAATATAAATAAAAGACCAAACCTTTTAATATTTGAATGCATATCAATTTTATACCTTTCTTTTTATTTTAAATCTATTAAATAAAATTTCACAGCCAATCATAGCAATAATAAAGACATAAGGCATAACAGGCGCACGATATCTTAAACTACCAATAAAAATTGAATGTAACAACGAAAAATATAAAATAAAAGAAAACAAATAAAAACCAATGGCAAATAAAAAAAATTTTATTTTCTTAAAAAGTGCAAACAAAAAAAAGAAATAAATTACAATATGAAAAATACCACTTAATAAATCAAATAAAAATTTATTAAATTTATCAAAATTAGGCACAACATTCCAGAATCTAAAAAATTTAATAGGAATAAGTTTTAAAAATTTTATTGGTTCTTGTTTTATCCATTTTATTGCTAATTCAGTAAAATATCTGTCCTGTTCTAAATATGGAATCTTTTTTTGCATTTCCTGAAATGGTATATTTGATTTTGATGGTGCACCATCAGCAGCAGGATTATTAGATTCATATAAAGTCCAGCCACCTCCAAAACTTAAAAAAAATTTACCAAATAATTTATAATTTCTAAACATCCAAAAGAACAAAATTATAAAAAAAATAGAGAAAAAAGCAAGAAGAGAAAATAATAAATTTTTAAAATCTATATTTTTAAAAATAAAAGCAAGAATAAAATCAAGGAAAATAAAAATAACATAAAACTGAAAGGAAGGTCTTGTAAGAACTGCTAAACCACATAATAAACCAGCAATAAAATATTTTTTAATATCATATTCTTTTTTATTAACAAAAACAAAAATAAGAATAATACATAAAAAAGTAAAAAGAGTTTCAGCAAGCACCATAAAAGAAAAGACTGCATTTATTGGATAAAAAGCATAGATAATCGCAGCAAGAAAAGCAAATAAATCTGAAAGACCTATTTTTTTTGAAATTAAAAATATAAAAATACAAATGAGTATATCAAGAATAGATTGGGCAAAATAAATATAATTTTCATTATAACCAAATAACTTAAAAATCAAAGCAAGAAAAATAACATAACCAATATGTCTATTATGCATATATGGTTCAAGTGGATAATTAGTAATTGGTTCTACATAATCATTATACATTCCTTTACCAAGTGAAAAATTTTTTGCTACATTATAATAATGTTGTGCATCACCAAAGTTTAAGCCTTTTGGCAAAATAAAAAAATACATAATTCTCATTAATAATGTAATTATGCAAATTAAATAAATATATTTTTTTTCCATAATTATAAATATAAACTTATTATTTTATTTATTATTTTTTAATATGTCAAATTATTTATTTTCTTATTCGAAATTTTATTCTGCTATTTTATATAAGAAAACATCTGGATTTGTTAAATTTCAAAAAGTTTAAGAATATTTGAAGTCCATTTTTTTCTTTGTTTATTTCTTAAATTTATTTGAACTATTTTTTTAAAACTAAATCTTATTCCAGTCAATAAAAATATTTTATCTCTTATTTCTAATAATTTATATCTTAACCATAAATTGTACTTCTTATCTTTCCATAAAAAAAAGCATATAATTTTATTTAAAAATATTTTTAATTGCAAGTAAGAATTTTCATAAAGATAAAATGGTGATGAAAATTCAGTTAACCAATATTCATCATTTATATAGCCTATCTTTTTACAATATTCATACAATTCAGTACCTGGAAAAATTGTTAATATGCCCCAGCCGCCTGATGATGGTTTCGTCCTTTTTAATAATCGTAATGTCTCTTTTATTGTCTTTTTATTTTCACCTGGATTACCTACCATTAAAAAAATATCTGGAATAATATTATTCTTTTTTGCACCTTCAATTGCTTTCTCTATTTCTTTTACACTAATACTTTTTTTTATATTTTGTAAAATAATTGGTGAACCAGATTCTACACCATAATTTATAGCAAAACAACCTGCTTCCTTCATTATTCTTAACATTTCATCATCAATTGTCTTTACATTTGTTTCACATATCCAACATACTTTTATTGCTCGTTCGATTATTAATTTACATATTTTTTTTACTCGTTCTTTATTTATTGTAAATGCATCATCAATAAAATTAATAAATTCTACATTATGCTCTTTATGTAAATATTCAATTTCACTTATTACATTTTCAGGACTTCTATAACGAACTCGTCTCCCCCAATAACTTGCAGTCGAACAATAAATACAATTAAAAGGACAACCTCTTGATGTTATTATTGCCATCTGTTTTAGTTCACTTATTTTTTTCCCATTAAAACTATAACGCTCATCATAATGTGTAAATTTAAAAAATTCATTATTTATTCTTTCATATTTTGGATATGGTAATTCATCTAAATTCTCTATTAATCTTTCTGGTTTTGTTATTATTATTTCATTATCTCTACAAAATGCTATACCATTTATTTCAGTTAAATTATTTTTATGCTTCTTTAATTCTGCTAATAAATTATTAAAAATAATTTCCCCCTCGCCACGCACTATAAAATCTACATATTTATAATTTTTCAAAATTTGTTCTGGAAATAATGTTGGATGAATTCCTCCTATTACTGTTATTATTCCTTCTTCTTCTTTTATTCTTTTTAAAAACTTAAATACATTTGCTCTGCGGTCAGTAAAACACGATACGCCTATAACATCAGGTTTTTCTTCTAAAACTATTTCAATACCTTGTTCAAAATCTAAACGCGTTAAATTTAATATTTTTATTTCTATATCTGGCTGGTTATGTTTTACATACTCTTTTAAATAATATAAACCTAATGATGGATAAATTATTTCTTTGTGAACTGTTTCAAAACTATTATTAACATCACAAACAGGAATATCTATTAATAAGACTTTCATTTATTTCAAATAATTATAATAATCCATATATAAATCTAAAACTTCATTTGTATAATACTGTTTTTCAAACAATAAATTGAAATAATATTTTGCAAGTACGAAATCATAACGCAATAATGCTTCTTTTAAAAATCTTAAATTTCTACTATATTCTGTTTCTATTATTTTCTCTTTCTTTTCTTCTACTTTTTCTTTTTCTGGTTTACCAAATCTATAAGCAAATTCAAATTTATGAACATTATTTATTTCACCGCCTGGCACATACGAATAATTTAATAATATATAATCAAGATTTAATCCAAAACCAACTGATAATGCATCTTCTATATCATATAATGAATTATAACCTGTTCGCAAATAAAGCTTATTTATAAAATTTCCTTCAATACCAGTTTTAAAACCAAACTTATTATCCTGACTTTTATTTACATCAAATGATAAAAGAATATTATTTAAAATATCAAATGAAAAACCCAAATTAAATTCAATCGGTACCTTTTCTTTTACTGAATAATATTTTACTTTTGGTCCAATATTTTTAATTGAAATCCCAAAATTTGCCTTACTTTCTGTTAAATTTATTCTTTTTAAAAATCCAAAATCAACAAAAAATGCTTTAATTTTTTTTACTGCTAATTTTTCATATAAAAATTTAAAATTAAAACCAAATGAACTATCAAGTTCTGATAATTTTTGAGAATAAGAAAAAGTATTTATTGTTCCATAAGAATTCAAATTTCCTGCATAGTAATAATTATTCGATGGTAAAATATAAGTATGTTTAATTACACCAAAATCAAAATATTGTAGACCAAAACCTAATGTCCGTTTATTATCAATTTTTTGACATAATGATAAATAATTTAATCTAATATCTGCTAACCATAAAGTATGAATAAATGAAATATTATTTCTATCACAAAAAGTCAAATTAGCTGGATTTAGATATATTCCATTATTATCAAATAATGCACTTACTCCACTGCCACCTAAACTACTGCTACGAACATTAGGGTCAATAAAAAATTCTTTTCCACTATAAGAACCTGGTGTTCCTGCTGTTATTTTACTTATTACAAAAAATATTAATAAAAATATTATCCTAAATTTCATAAATTTTTTTTATCTTAAAATTATCAATTTTTCTACTTTCTTAAATTCACCACTTTTTACTAACACTATATATATTCCCGATGCTACATTTTCATTATTTTTATTACGAACATTCCATTGATAAAAACCTTCTGTTGAACTTGTATGCAAATATTCAAAAACCAAATGACCTGCTATATCATAAATTTCTATTTTTGTATTTGGCATTAACCCGCTAAAATATATTCCACTACCATCATTTATTCCAGCATAATTTCTGCCTGTTAATGGATTACCATCATTTGGAATAAATGGATTTGGATAAATCATAAATTCTTCTAAATTATTTTTTACTTCTTGATAATTTACTGACTCTGCTGGTATAACACCATATACTGAAAAATGTCTTAATTTTGCTTTAATAACATTTTGTTCTTTATATGTAAATTCTTTAATCCATTTATTTGTGCTTTCTTCTAATCTAAATAATTCAAGTTGTTTTTCATCAAAATTTTCTGCATAGATTGGATTAATCTTTCTAAATTCATTTTTATAATGTTTCACTACTTCTGGTGAATAATAATAAATAAAATTTATTGTATCCCAGTATATTGATGCCTCATTACTTAGATTTATACCTGCTGTATCATATATTGTAAATTCATAAAGTGTGTAATCGAAATACGAAAAATAAATTGCATTAAAATTAACTGTATCAGATGAATTTATCTGATTCTTTGGTATTTTTGTTATATAACAATATTTCGTTACTTTTATAAATGGTAAATATAAAACAATTGTATCAGTGTATTTTTCCATTACCGGATTCCATACTCTAAATACTATTGTGCAAGGTGTGGCTTCTATTGGAATTGCTATATCTACTGGTTCAGTTAATAATGTTATTGTATCGTTAATAATTGGTGTATCAAAACTAATTATATATTCTGTATCAGGTATTGTTAATGCCGTCTCAATTTGATTTACATAATAAATATATAAATAATCTGTATCATAATTATTATATAAGTCATTATATTCAAATTCTATATAATTTCCTTCTCTCCTCTTTGTTATCTCAATTTCAATTTCAAATGTATCTTCATAATTTCCTGTGTCTATGTTATATACACTCTCAACACCATTATAATTTAATTTTATTTTTTCTTGCTTTAATATCTGATTATCACTTACTTTAACTACTAAAACTGCTTTATCTTTATTAGTAAAATAAATATTTGTAGTATCAATTGGTTCAATTATGTTTACAATTGGTGCTTTTAAATCTTTTAATGAAATGTTTATTGTATCATAAGCAACTCTACCAAATTTATCTGTTAATTTCGCTACTATACTATCATTTATATAATATATATTTACAAAACCACTGAATTGTGTTGTATATGTTGTGCAATTTATAGTGGTTTGCGTCATTGTAAATTTTGAATAAACAAAAATATCTATTGTATCGCCCGGTGTTAAATAACTCACTGTCCCTTTTATTTGTATTTTCTCTACTTCTGTTTCTGTATTATTTTCTGGCTTTGTTATTTTTATTGTTGGATTGCCTAAATAATTTATTATTATTGTATCTTCATCTATCCTATTAAATTTTATCTCATTTATTCTTACTTTAAATTTTGTTATTGATGAACTATAACTTACATTCGTAAAATTTATTACATCATTATATTTACTTGCATATTTTGTATCTATAATTATTCCATCTTTATATAAATTTACTATATCACCACTATAAGAATTTTTTAATTCACATTTTATTATTATTGGATTACTATATATTGTATCATAATATAAATCATTTAATCTTTCTGGTTCTATTATTGTAATTTCTGGTTCTGGATAATAATAAATATACAAAGTATCATAATTTTCTCGCAACCATTTATCTACTATTTTTACACTTATTATATTTTCTGTTATTGTATCATCATATAATTTTTTTATTTCTGTATTAAATTCCCAATTGCTATTATTTGTTGTTATCGTATATTCGCCTATTGGACTTTCGTTTAAATATAAATATATCGTCGAACTCGCTACTGCTTCACTCGTTGCCCCGCCTATTATTATCGAACCAAAATAAAAAGAATCAAATGAATCACTTGCAGTTGGGAATGTGATATTTATTTGTGGAGTATCAAATTGATTTATTATTATTGTATCATACGCTGTCCGAATTTCGCCAAATTTTGTCACTGCTTTTATTTCACACCATACTTTTTCACCATAATTTGTTACTCTTATTAATCCTGTTGCTGGTGTTGTAAGTGAATTTATTATATATGTGTCAAATAATGTTTCGTTTACATAAAAATATATTGTATCATTTATTTTTGCATTTGCAAATGTTGCTGTTATTGTTATATTTTCTGCATAAGTATCTGTATTATTTTTTGGTGTTATTATTTTTATTTCTGGTGGTGGAGAATAATATACATACATTGTATCATATACTCTTCTTAAAAATTTATCTGTTACATATACTACTATTGTATTCATATTATTGTCTAATTTCAAATTTTGATAAACCCATTCTACATTATAGCCACGCACACCTGTATCATATAATGTTATAGAATATATCTGCGTCTGCCCATTTACAATTACTCTTATTCTATTTTCATAATTTGTCCAATTTGTTGTTCCACTTATTGTTATTTCTTTTACGCTTGTCTCATAATAATTCGCATAACTTGTATTTTTTTCAGGTAATAATATTTGTATTCGCGGTGTATCAAAATAATTTACTATTAATACATCTGTATCTATTCTATTAAACTGGTCGCGAACTATTACTAAAATCGTATCATTTACATCATTTAATGAACTTGTGCCACTCCAACTTATTCTATCATTATTAACTACTGTCGTTTCCTGTAAAGTTATACCTCTATAATAAATACTTATACTATCACCTGCTCGTACATTCTTTACTGTCCCTATCATTGTTATTACTTTAACTAATGTATCGTGATAATCTTCCGGCCTGGTTATATATATTTCTGGGGCTGGCCAATAATAGATATATCTTGTATCCTCACTCCTTCTACCAAATCCATCATTTATCTGCACTACTACAGTATTCAAATAATCACTCAAATATATTTTTGTATCCCAATTACCATTTATCGTTGTTAATGTATATATTGTCTCACTTCGTATTACACCATTTATATATACACTTATTGTATCGCCTGCTCGTGTCCAATTTGTTGTCCCTCTTATCGTTATGTAATTATTCATTGTATCATACGGTATTGTATAATATACTCCTGTATTTATATTTGTTATTGCTATTTGTGGTGTGTCAAAATAATTTATTGTTATTGTGTCATACGCTTCTCTACTATCATTTGCTGTATATATCTGTATTATCTTTACCCATACACTATCTCCTATGCCACTTACATACGCTGTCCCTTGCCAATTCCCATTATACGCTACTATACCTGTCTCACTATTTAATATACTGTTTGTCCATATATATACACTATCACCTGCTTTGCTATTTCTCGTCGTGCCACTTATTGTTACTATGTGATTTAGCGTATCATAACTTATATATGCTGGTTGCGTTATCTCTATCTCTAATGGACCTAAATAATTTATCGTTATTGTATCATAGCCTTTATCATTAAATCTATTTATTACTTCTGCTACTATACTATCTCCTATACCACTTAATTGCACTGTGCCCTGCCAACTTCCACTATCATTCACTAATATTGTATCACTTTGATAACTTCCATTTACATATAATCTTATTGTATCGCCACTATGTGTCCGATATGTTGTCCCATATATTATTATTGTTTGAATATATGTATCGTCATTATCTATCGGCACTGTTATCTCTACTTCCGGTGGTGGAAAATATTTTATTGTTATTGTGTCATTCGCTTCTCTGCCCCATTGGTCTCGACCTTTTACTACTATTACATTTGTCTCTTCTCCTAATGTTATCACTGAATCAAAACTCGTCCTTATACTTATTATTTTTGTGTCCCATATTCCATTATGATTTATTATTATACTATCGCCATAATCAAAATCACTTAATGTCCCGCCTACTGTTATATTTCGTACATTTGTTTCATAATATATCGCTGTGCTTGGCAGCGTTATCCCAAGTGTCGGTGTGTCAAAATAATTTATCGTTATTGTATCATACGCTTCTCTGCCCCACTGGTCTACTAATTTCACCATTACACTATCACCAAAGCCTGTTAAACTCACTGTCCCACTCCATACTCCACTACATATCGTTATCGTATCAGTTATTGTCGCTACTACACTATCCTGATATTCTATATTCACATATATTCCTATACTATCTCCGTTCCTTACATTCTCCACTGTCCCGCTTATTGTTATATTTCTATTTAATGTATCGTAATTATCTATCGGTCTTGTTATCTCTATCTTTGGTGCAGGATAATAATATATCCATATCGTATCACTTGCATATCGTCCAAATTTATCTATTACATAAAATACTGCTGTATTCAAATAATTTGCTAATTCTACTTTTGTTTCCCATCCTACTTCTATCCCGCCTATTACTCCGCCGCCTGTATCACTTAATATATATATCGTCTCACTTCGCTCTTCACTATTTAACACTAACCTTATACTATCGCCTTCATCTGTCCATTGCACTGTCCCATTTATTGTTATGTAATTTACCATTGTTTCATAAAAATCTATATAACTCGTTCCGCTATCTGGTCTTGTTATTTTCAAACTCGGTGTATCAAAATGATTTATTATTAATGTATCATACCCTCTTCTCCCATACTGGTCGATTACATATACTACTATTGTATCATTTACTTTATTTATTTCACTTGTTCCACTCCAATTTACACTATCTGATTGAACTATCACTGTATCCTGATAGATACTTCCTTTATAATATATTCCTATACTATCACCTGCTCGTACATTCTTTACTGTCCCTATCATTGTTATTACATTAACTAATGTATCGTGATAATCTTCCGGCCTGGTTATATATATTTCTGGGGCTGGCCAATAATAGATATATCTTGTATCCTCACTCCTTCTACCAAATCCATCATTTATCTGCACTACTACAGT
>Ga0209409_1000162_pt1 | contig 74836 bp, 75 predicted proteins | sample AD_JPNMR1_MetaG_FD_184424 | JGI IMG/M metagenome (GOLD analysis project Ga0209409, IMG submission 184424) | Active sludge microbial communities of municipal wastewater-treating anaerobic digesters from Japan - AD_JPNMR1_MetaG (SPAdes) (version 2) | ecosystem: Engineered > Bioreactor > Anaerobic... | reverse complement strand
AAGTCAGATACGAATCTTTTGGAGAGCGAAGCCTCGTGGAGTCTGTATTCTCCTCCTTCAAGCAAAGAGCAAAAATATTCTTCTGCTCCATAACCGTGAACTTCAAACGCAAGGATAAGAAACCTGGAAGCCTGCGATGGACAAGAGCTATAGAATGCTGGAACAACTTCTGTAAAATGTTTATGTTCTACTACAACGTCGCGAGGAGGTAATAATGTTATTCGGACAGGTCCTGCTGGTCCACAGAGACTCTTTTATAGGTTGAGTTCGCTAAGAATTTGAATGCGGAATTATAGAGTATGAAGAAACGGAGGTTAAGGCGATGGAGACTACGATGCGTGTGCGAGAGATCATGAGCCGCCCGGTGCTGACAGTCGACGCAGATATGGACGTGCTGGATGCTGCAGGCAGGATGATCTCTGCCAATGTTGGCAGCCTGATAGTGGTTCAGGAGGGAAAACCCATAGGAATCATAACCGAGCGAGATCTCGTGAAGAAAGTAGTCGCCAGAGCTGAGGATCCCAGAAAAGTGAGGGTCGGGGACGTCATGAACTCCCCGCTCATAAAGATCCACCCGGATGCAAGCCTCCGTGATGCTGCCGAGCTCATGCTTAAATCCGGCGTGAAGCGGCTTCCGGTCATCTCCGACGATGGCAGACTGGTGGGAATAATCACCGACACAGATCTTGTCTCCGGTGCATCTCTCGGGCTGAACGATATTCTGGCGGATCTCATAGAGATGCACAGGGAGAGCGTGCATTTTCAGGAGCCAAGCGAGATGGTCAGAGGGATATGCGAGCGCTGCGGCCAGCTTTCAGACTCTCTGGTCTCTGTTGATGGGGAGATGCTCTGTTGGAGCTGTCGAGATATCAGCAGATGATATTCTCTGCTTCGGATCATTGTCAGGCATTCTGGATGGGGAGCAACAATGAAAGTAGCTGATATTATGTCCAGGGATCCACTTTATGTGGAGAAGACAGATTTTGCGACCAGGGCGCGCCAGCTCATAAGAGATAACCATGTGCGCGGACTTCCCGTCCTCGACCCAGAGGGTCGCGTCGTTGGCATCGTGACAAACCAGGATATGCTCAAGATAACCTCCACAAGGTCGAACGTCACTGTGGCGGGATTCACGGTCAGCGTGCCCCTCATAACCGAGGACATGGATATGATGGAAGCGGCCAGGCTGATGCTCCAGGAGAAGGTGACGCTTCTACCTGTCGTGGACTCGCCTGCCAGCAGGATGCTCAGAGGCGTTGTGAGCCTTCTGGACATATTCAAACATCTTGACCTCAGCAGGATTCCGGATATGCCGGTCGATGCCATCATGTCCAAGAATGTGATCACCGCCAGGCCCGACGACCCGATATCGAAGGTATGGGACAGGATGCTTGAAGAGGACATCACCGGTCTGCCGGTTGTGACTGAGTCAGGGAAACCCATTGGGATCATCACCAGGTTTGATATACTGAAAAGGGGGTGGGCCAGGCTGGGCAAGGAGGATATGTACAGGTCGAAGGACACCGCCAAGATCAGGGTGGAGAAGCTGATGAGCACCCCGCTGTACAGCATCAGGAAAGACGCCCCGCTCAGGCAGGCTGTGGAGGTGATGCTGAAGCACGACATCGGACGCATCTCTGTGGTGGAGAATGATGTGCTGGTAGGTATAGTCGATAGGTACGATCTTATTAAAGCGGTCCTTGGTGATGTTTGAATGAAGAGAGTTGATCACAGGATTGGGGATCAGAGGGTCGAGGGGATACCAGTTCCTCCGGGCAGCATGGACAGAGGACCGGTTGAGTTCGATTCGAGGGTGGCGAGACGCCAGGGGGATATTCTGAGCATAGCGAGCACAGAGGTTGTTACTGCCCCACCCACGACAACGATAATCGGCGCGATCAAGATAATGAACAGCTACGGCTTCAGGAGGCTGCCGATAGCGGACGCTGGCACGAACCGGCTTCTCGGATTCGTGACATGCGTGGATATCGTGGACTTTCTCGGAGGGGGCATAAGGCACAACCTGGTGAGGAAGAAGTACGAGGGCAATATTCTGGCGGCCATCAATGCTGAGATACGGGAGATCATGAGCACGAAGGTGATCTCGGCTCCGGATACCGCTTCGGTGGATGAGGCGCTGAGGATCATGTACGAGCGCAACGTGGGCGGTCTTCCGATCGTGGATGAAAGGTCGAGGATAAAGGCGATCGTCACAGAGGAGGACTTCGTGGAGGTTGTGAGAAGCCTTGACATGGATAAGACCGTAAGGGAGTACATGAGCCCGAATGTGGTCACAGCCCCCGCCAGCATGTCCATAGAGAGGACATCCAGGATGATAGTGCAGAAGGGGTTCAGGCGCCTTCCGGTAATTCAGGATGGCGTTCTGACAGGGATAATAACAGCCTCGGACATCATGAAGTACATGGCCTCAGGGGAGGCGTTCAGCAAGATCATCACAGGCGATATAAAAGAAGTGATGGAGCAGCCTATAAAGAGCCTCATAAAGAGATCTCTCATCATGACAGACCCGAGGACCAGGCTGAAGGACGCTGCGAACCTGATGGTGGAGAAGGATGTGGGATCCCTGCCTGTCATGGAGGGCGGCTCAATGGTGGGGATCATAACTGAGAGGGATTTCCTGAGGGCTTTGGCGGAGCATAGGGGAGTTGCGAGATGAGAGTTAAGGATTACATGGCAACACCCGTCTGGGTGGTGGAGAGGAACGAGCCCATCCAGAGGGCCAGGAACCTGATGTTCAAGCATGACATAAGCAGGCTTCCCGTGATGGACAAGGGGAAGCTTGTGGGAATAGTCACAAAGTACGACATATCGAACAGGCTCGCGCAGGCGGCGCCTGAATGGAGGAGGAGGCCGATCGACAGGATCCCCGTCCAGCTTGTGATGACCGAGAACCCGATCACGATATACCCGGATGCGACGCTCACCCAGGCTGCAGAGCTCATGATGGAGAACGAGATCGATGGCCTTCCCGTGGAGAAGGACGGGGAGCTTGTGGGCATAATAACCTCCAGGGATCTGCTCAAGTATTTCGCACAGCAGAACCTCGATTCGAAGGTCGGGGATCTCATGGCCGAGGGCATGGTCAGCGTTCACAGGCACCACACGATAGCGCATGTCGTGGAGCAGATGAACCTCCACGGGGTGAGCAGGGTGCTGGTCTACGAGGACAACATGCGGCCTGTGGGGGTCATAACGAGATCGAACCTGACATTTGCGGGCATCTTCGATTCGTTCGATCAGCCGAGGATGAAGAGCATAAAGATGACCAGGAAGGAGAGCACGGCCGGACGGAAGCAGTACAGGTACATAAAGCAGGTGCCGCTCGTCGCAGAGGACATCATGTCGTCTCCGATCATTGCGGCGCGTGTTGATGATAGAGCTGTCGACGATGCAAAGGTTCTTGTGGAGAAGAGCATATGCGGCATGCCTGTCATCGAGAACGATAGCATGGTCGGGTTCTTCTCCACCAGAGAGATCGTCGCGGAGATAGGGAGATGGTGATGCATGCAGGTCAAGGATATAATGACCCCGCCGATAACGATAGACAAATCTGAGCGTCTGGGGCATGCGCTCGATCTGATGGAGAAGCACGGCACCAGGAGGCTGCTCGTGACGAATAACGGCAAGCTCGGCGGCATAATAACGATGAGGCAGATCGCCAGGGTCCTCGGCACGAGGAGACGGCTCGGGATGCCTGCATCGTCGTTGCATGTGGCCGCTGCGACGCTCGATGCCGTGATACCGGTGCACCCTGAGATGGGTGTCGATGAGGCGATACTGCTGCTCCAGAAGACCTCTGTTCTGGTTGTTACCCAGAACGACGAGATCCTGGGATGGGTGAGGCCGAGGGAGATCCTTGCGAACGTCAAGCTCACAGGCGTCTCGAAGGACGCCATGCGCTCAGCCCTGACAGTATCTCCGAGGGACAGGCTCATACATGCCAGAAGGATGATGATGGACAGGGATATCGGAAGGCTTCCGGTTCTCGATGGCGGAAAGCTCGTGGGGATCCTCACAGAGAGGGATATAGCGAGAGCTCTCAGAGCGTTTCGAGATCTTGTTTCGTGGAGACAGCAGGAGACCAGGATAAAGAACCTTCTGGTATCTGATGTCATGACGCATGATGTGAAGTACGTCTATGTGGACACGCCGCTTGAGGAGGTCCGCAAGATAATCCTGGAGGAGAACCGTGGAGGTCTTCCGGTGCTCAACAGCGACGGGACCCTTGCGGGCATGATCACCAGAAGGTGCCTCATAGACTACCTGGTCAGGACCAGGGCCCTGGCCGCCTGATCCTCCTCTTTTTCAGGGGCTCTCGATCATGAACCTGAGCAGGGCAGCGAGGAGCTTGGGCTTGCCTGTTGAGAGGCTTGAATCTCTGATGGAAGGCATCCTGAAGCTCTCCAGCTGGCCTGAGCCCCGCCTCCTTCGATTCGAGAAGGGCATATCCGGGGTCGAGCCCGGGACTGTGATATTCGAGAACGGTGATGTGGTACACGGTTACCCGAAGATACGGAGAGCCATGATGCTCGGCCCTGCGATCAGGAGGAACTTTCTCGACAGAGTGGCGGTCGAGGAGAAGATGAACGGCTACAACATAAGAGCAGTCTCCGTCGACGGCGATGTGTATGCTCTGACCAGGGGAGGCTACATATGCCCCTTCTCGACAGAGATCGTTCGGGAGAGGGTGGATCCGGATCTCTTCGATGACCATCCAGATATTGTCCTGTGCGGAGAGATGGTCGGTCCTGAGAATCCATACGTGCCGAAGGACGTCTATCCTGTCGAGAGCATAGACTTCTACATCTTCGACATCTCGAAGAAGAACTGCCGCTCGATGATGGGCGTTCATGCCACGCATGCGCTTGCAGAGGAATACGGCATAAACGTCGTCCCGTTCTTCGGCGAGTTCCCGGTTGAGAGGGCTGCAGATGAGATATTTCGCATAATAAAGAGGCTCGGGCGATCAGGGAGAGAAGGCGTCGTCATAAAGGATCCTGAGAATCGAGCGAGCCCGTTGAAGTACACCGCCTCGGAGAGCAACTGCAGCGACCTGGAGTTCGCCTTCAGGTACTACAATGATTACGCTCAGGACTTCTTCTTCTCAAGGGTCGTTCGTGAGGGGTTCCAGTCGGTCGAGTGGAATGAGGATGAAGCGGCGCTGAGAGAAAGAGCTTTAAGGCTTGGGGAGAGCATACTGGTGCCGCTCACCGATACAATCCGCAGAAGAATGCAGGGCGAGCAGATTGTGCAGCAGGTGCAGATAAGGGTGAGATCGATACAGACCGCGCGTGACTTCGAGCAGCACCTCAGACGGATGGGGACGAAGGCGATATTCGATATACCGGAGCAGGATGGAGACAGGTACGTGGTCAGGATCCTGAAGCAGGTGATGTCCACTAACGACAAGACCCTCGCGGTCATCGAGGGCCAGCCCTGGTGAGCGGAGTTTCTGGAGCTGTTGTTTGTATGAGTGAGATATGCGATATAGAGATGGAAGGGCATCTGATCGACTCGCTGATCCTGACGAAGGCGCTTGACAAGATCATGGACATGGGGGGCGAGTTCGAGATAAAGGAGTTCACGGTGGGCAAGAGGAAGGACGAGCCAAGCCATGTCAGGCTCACGCTTATCGGTAAGGACCCGGCGCATCTCAACCAGATCCTTGAGGCGCTGAATGCGCTTGGTGCGAGGCTCGTGGACTCAGAGGATGTCAGGCTAGAGCCAGCGCCCAGCGACATGGTGGTTCCCAGGGGGTTCTACTCGACCACAAACCATCCCACGTATATCAGGCTCAGAGGAACTTGGATCCCAGTCGAGGGGAGCCGGATGGACTGCCTCATAGTGGTATCAGGAAGCAGCGCGAGATGCACTCCGATACATCACATAAAAAAGGGAGACATGGTCGTTGTGGGGACCAGTGGCGTGAAGGTCGTGCCGCCTGAGCGGCCACGAGAGAAGTCCTTCTTCGGCTTCATGAGGAATGAGGTCTCCTCGGAGCGTCCGAGCGTGGAGATCGTGAGGCAGATCGCAGGGGAGATAGTCTCGACAAAGAGAAAGGGCGGGAGGATCGCTGCGATCTGCGGACCTGCGGTCGTCCACACCGGCGCCGCGCCTGCGCTTGCCCAGCTCATCAGAGATGGATACATCGATGTTCTACTCTCAGGAAACGCGCTCGCTGTTCATGACATAGAGAGACAGCTCTTCGGCACAAGCCTCGGAATGGACATGAAGGGGAACGCGACCTCAGGGGGTCACAGAAACCACCTCTATGCGATAAGCGAGATCATCGCCAGCGGCTCGATAGAGAACGCGATAAAGGAGGGCAAGATCAGGGGCGGCATAATGTACGAGTGCATTAAAAAAGGGATACCCTTCGTGCTCGCCGGCTCGATAAGAGATGACGGCCCTCTTCCTGAGGTCATAACAGATACGGTCAGGGCGAAGGATGCGATGGCAGAGGCGTTGAAAGGGGTGGACATGGCCCTGATGATGGCGACGATGCTCCACTCGATCGCGACCGGGAACCTTCTGCCCTCTTACGTCAAAACGCTCTGCATCGATATCAACCCCGCAACCGTCACGAAGCTCATGGACAGGGGCACGGCCCAGGCGATAGGCCTTGTCACGGATGTCGGGACTTTCCTGCCGATGCTCGCCGAGGAGATCAGGAAGGCTGGCGGAGGGTCTCAGTCCGGCGGTCTTGAATCCTCATGAACATCCCAGCGGAAATGTGCGGGGATCTCATATCTCTTATAAGAGCAGAGCTGCTGCAGAACGCTGACGCCCGGACACGGGAGTCTGCTCAGCGCTTCTTCAGGGAGCCTGTGAAGCTCTACGGCGTGAGGACGCCTGTGGTCAGGGAGATCGCAAGGCGTCATTTCAGGAGCATCCGCCACATGGAGAAGACGGAGATCTTCGAGCTCTGTGAGGCACTCCTCAAGACGGATTACACAGAGGACGCGATCGTGGCGTTCGACTGGTCGTATTCTCTCCGGAAGAGCTACGATCCCCGGGATTTTCAGGTCTTCGAGCGCTGGGTCGCATCTTACATAAACAACTGGGTCAAGTGCGACACCTTCTGCAACCACTCTCTTGGGACATTCGTTGAGATGTACCCTGCGTATATCCAGAGGCTGAAGGGCTGGGCCGGATCAGACAACCGCTGGGTGCGGAGGGCTGCGGCCGTGACGATGGTACTTCCAGCGCGCAGGGGGCTGTTCATGAGCGATGTGCTCGAGATCGCTGAGCTTCTGCTTCGAGAGACGGATGACATGGTCCAGAAGGGCTGCGGCTGGCTTCTCAAGGAGGCCAGCAGGTGCCATCGGAATGAGATCTTCCAGTACATAATCTCCAGGAAGGGAGAGATGCCCAGGACCACGCTGCGCTACGCCATCGAGAGGATGCCGCCTGATATGAGAAGAATGGCGATGGAGCGGTAGACACGCCCCAGAAGATCCAGCGGCATCTGGCGCCTGCCTGTACCCCTGCGATCTGCGCCATATCGATGCCGTTCGCCTTATACAAAGCTACGACCGCTCCAGCATATCACATCCACATCACGCTTGGAAGCAGGCTCATCTGCAGCTCGAGCTCTGCAAGCTGGTGGTGGACATCTCTGTCTCTCAGGATGGATTCCAGATGGTAGAGTCTGGCTATGACGTCGAGGATCCTCACATCGTTCTCTCCGCTCTTTGGCCTCACGGGTGAGTAGTAGATGTAGCCGTGCTCTCTCCCGGCCTCGACGCCGAAGAAATCCCTGTCGGAGAAACCTCTGAACTCCATGATCACAGGCTTGTATATACCTCTGAGCCTGGGAAGGTAGTAGTCCTCCAGGATCTTCTGGACCATCCTGTTCTCGACATCTCTCAATGAGATCCTTATGTATCCCTGTCCGTGAATGTACTTCGAGTAGAAGACGCTGTATCCCACCCTGGAGGTGATATCCACCTGGAGCATGAGGCGCACCTCCATATCATCCCCCAGGGCTCTCAGGCCCTCGTTTAGAAAGTACCGGACCTCGAGCACCATGCCCCTCTCAAATGCGATCAACATTATGCTCTCGTCCTCGGATGGCGTGAAGAACTGTATGGACTCAGGGCGCCATCCGATAATTCTCTCAACATCATCCGCGGCTGGATCCGCGCGCGAAATCTCTCGAAGCCCGCGGATCAGATCTCCCAGGGTCTCCATCAGGGCAACTCCTAAATCGAGCTTGTTAAGACAGATCAGACTCTCTGCATGCCTCTGTGATAAAGGTTGTGTATCTGCTGTTGAATGATGTTTGAGAATACGATAGCAGAGGGCAATTCATACAAATTGTAATCGCTCCTTGCCCGGAGAGGCAGCAGTCATGCTATGCGCTCCTGGCGAGCGGATGAGTGCATTCAGCAACCTACCGCATGACCTCCAAGTTGCTGAATACATAAGAGCGTAATTACAAAATCGGTGGCGTTCGACCTTACAATTATTCAGCACAGCAGTATTTGCTGGTCTATTTCCACGCCATCTTCAGCCTCTCGACAGGGTTCTGCACTCATATGCGGGAGCGCTCCAATAAATTGAATAATAATGTTAATAACTTTTCTAATTCATCATATTTTTAAAACCAGATATGCGTTTGCTTGGCAGGAAAGTATATATATTACATACTAATAATCATTACTCAATAAGCAAATATGGTGAGTAGCGATGATTTCGAGAAGGGGGGTAAGCTCAGTTCTGCCTCTCTGGCTGGCGATTTTGATCCTGGTTGCATCAGCGGATGCTGCCACTTATACTGTATGCTCATACGGGTGTACCAACAGCAGCATCCAGGATGCCATCAACAATGCCAGCCCGGGAGACACCATTGTGGTGTACTCTGGCACATATAATGAGAATGTGGTGGTGAATAAGGCGTTGAAGCTGGTGGGCATCAACAATCCCACAATCAACGCGGCCAATCCGTCAGGAAACGCTGTATCAATCACCGGCTCTGGCGTGGTTCTGACCGGCTTCACGATCACTGGCGCATCGACCGGCAACGGCATAGATGTATCAAACACAAGCCCACTTATACTGTACAATAACATAGAGGGCAATGGCGTGGGCCTCAGAAACACTCTGGCATCAACGATCCTCTCGAGGGCATGCTTCTGGGGCGATGGGGGTGTTGGAAGGGATAAGGGCAAGCCTGTGAGTCCGAACAACGTTGTGATCGGCTCTGTGGATTACGCCCCGTGGCTCACTGCCAGGACCATAAACGGAAAGATAACGAACGCATCTCCTGTGGTCTTCAACAATCCGGATGCAGGTATCATGGTCGAGCTGAGGGGAATTGTGTACAGCGGGACCATAATGGGCAGCGCAGCATACATGCCTGGAGAGGAGCCGTACGATGCATCAAAACTTCCCGCCATACCGATCAGGTACTTTGATGTCATACTGACGGGCGATCCGGGCGGCGAGGCCACCATAACCACGTCCTACGCTGATGCGGATCTCACATACGTTGCCGAGAACTCGCTCAACCTCTATGTCTGGGATGGCAACAACTGGATCCAGGCCAGGGATACTGTTGTGAACGCAGCTGAGAACCGTGTGAGCGGAAAGTTCTCAGCATCTCTGCTCACAGGAGCTCCGATTGCTCTCGCAGGCAAGGATTACAGTGTCACAATAGAGCCAGCTTCGAGCCCGGTTCCGTATAACACCAAGCCTGTCCTCACAACGTTCCAGGTGCAGTCGATATGGAATCTGCTCACAGCAGAGTACAAGATCGACGGCGGTAACTGGAATACGATAAGCACGGGCATAAATGCCAAGATCTGGTACTATCCTGGATGGTCGATGACAGATGCTGAATGGGCCGGGCTTGGAGCCGGCAGTCATGTCATAACATTCAAGTTCACAAGAGCAGGTGCGCCGGATATCACAGAGACCTGGCTCTTCGTCAAGTCTATGGACACCAACCTGGTAAGACTCATAACCCCGAATGGCGGAGAGGTCCTGAAGAGGCAGCTCCCATTCACGATAACCTGGACGATGCCATCATCAGCTTCTGTATCAGGAGTGGTGCTCTCATACTCAACAGACGGAGGAAAGACATTCCCGCACACGATAGCGAGCATAATGGGACCCGCGACGAGTTTCACCTGGCGACCACCGAACATAGCGACAACACAGGCGCGCGTCAAGGTCACGGTGATATACGATACCGGCGCCCAGGCGTCTGACACGAGCGACGCGGACTTCACGATACAGAAAGGATACTCGTTCATGGCGTGGAGGCCGGACTTCGGAGGATACTACACATCGTTCAGGGCCTGGCTCAAACCGCCATACTCCTTCAGGGCAGGATGGTAGGGATCTGTGGTCATCACAGATCCCATCTTTTTATGGGGTTCACGTGATTGGGAGAGCCAAACTCTGGCACTCGGACCAAACAGATACTGCATCTCTCTGCGAGATTGCTGATTCGCTGAACGCTTTTATCCATCTTATGACTTGCCCGAAGCGAGACCGGTCATGCTATGCGCTCGTTTCGACTGACTGCATCGAATGCCTGGCGAGCTAACGAGTCCATTCAGTAATCGGTTTGCATGTACTTCAAGTTGCTGAATACATAAGAGCGTCGCTGAATTACTGGATGTTAATGTGGAGGCCGCCGGCTCGATCACACCAGCCGTATCGTCTCCAGGTTCATCGGAGCGGATGTCGGTATCCTGTACTTCTTGTATATCGAGCTCGCAAGATCCAGGCAGTTGCTCTCGTCGCCATGGTTTGTGATGATCCTGCTGGGCTTGGGATAGACCCTTCTCACATACTCCATGAGCTGGTTCCTGTCCGAGTGGCCTGAGAATCCATCCACGGTGATGACGTCCATGTTCATCTTGACAGTCTGGGTCTTCCCCTCGACGGTGAGCGGGACCTCCTTCCATCCCTTCTGGATTCTTCTACCCAGTGTGCCCTCAGCCTGGTATCCGACTATCACGAGCGTGTTCTTCTCGTCCGGGCCGAGACCCTTGAGGTACTCCATTATCGGCCCGCCGTTCAGCATGCCGCTTGTGGCCAGGATGACCGCGGGCTCCCCGTTTATTATCTCATCCCTCTGCTTGGAGTTCTCGACCTGGACGAAGCACTCGGCGAGGAACGGGTTTATACCCTTGTGGAAGATCATGTCTCGGAGCTCGTTATTCAGGTACTCCGGATAGCTTGTGTGTATCGCGGTGGCCTCGTAGATCATGCCGTCCAGGTAGACAGGGAACTCCTCGATCAGGCCCTTCCGTATGGCCTCCTCGAGCACCACCATCACCTCCTGGCTCCTGCCGACAGCGAAAGCCGGTATCACAACCTTCCCGCCCCTGCCTATGGTCTCCCTGACGACTTTGAGGAGGTGGTTCTCAGCGTCCTTTCTCGAGGGCTGAATGCTGTTGGCCCCTCCGTATGTCGCCTCTATCACCAGGGTCTCAAGCCTGGGGAAGCTGTTTACAGCAGGGTCGAAAAGCCGCGTCCTCTCGTACTTGAAGTCGCCTGTGAACGCGACGTTGTACAGACCGTCGCCGATGTGGAAGTGCGCTATCGCAGATCCCAGGATGTGCCCTGCGTTGTGCATCGTGAGCTTGGTGTCAGGGGCGATATCGGTGACATCTCCGTAGTTCAGTGTAATTGTATGTTTCAGCGCTTCCCGTATCATCGCTGATTCATACGGGAGCCTCTTGCCCTCGCGCCCAGCCACCTCGATGTAGTCCAGCTGTAGAAGCACATACAGATCTCTTGTGGGCGGCGTGCAGTAAATCGGCCCCTCGTATCCGTACTTGTACAGCATCGGGACGAGCCCGGAGTGATCGAGGTGCGCATGCGTTAACACGACCGCATCTATCTGGCTCAGCGGATAGACCTCTGGAACGTAAAGGTATGGGGTTGCGCTGTCATCCGATCCGACGTTTATTCCGCAGTCGATGATGATCTTAGACTCCGGGGTCGAGAGAAGCATGCAGCTCCTCCCCACCTCCCTGCATCCGCCGAGCGTCGATATCCTGACCCACTGGTCCTTCGAGGCTATATCCCTGTGTATCTTCCTGCCGATGGATCTGAGTATGGTCTTGCGCTCGGTCTGAACGGATCTCAGGTAGTCCTTGATGTTTGCGATGGTCGACGACCTGACCGGCGGAGTCCTCACAACCTTTGGCGTCCAGCCTATCAGCTTGGTTATCTCTCTCAGTGTTGCGCCGTGCCTCCCTATGACCAGCCCCGGTTTCTCCGCCTCTATGATCACCTCACCGGTCTCTCCATCGAAGTAGTAGTTTGTGAGAGCCGCCTCCTTCGGCACGACCTCCTGTATTTTCTTTATTGCTTCCTCAGGGTCCATCAGCACCTTCAGATCTGGCCTGACCACAACCCTCTTCCGGAGATCCTTGGCCAGGGATCGTATGATCTCACCGTCGTCAGCAAGCCGCCTCGGATCGTCTGTGTATATTACCAGCTCAGGGCCCTCAAACTCCAGACCTGTGACGTTAATATCTGCAGGCAGCTTGCTCTGGATCCTGCGCCTGAGCTCTGATAGAACATCCTCAACCGACAAAAGAACACACCCAAAAATAGCTCAGAGAGATCTCACGATCTCCTCCACCTCGGAGGCTGGAACTTCCTCATATCTGTCCTTTGTGATCCTCACGAGGGCTATACCATTGCCTGAGGCCGAGTCGCGCTTCATGGCTGTGTGGACCGCCCTGACACACAGCACCGAACCTTCCTGCATGCTGAGGCCGGGTCTGTAAAGAGACTCCAGAACGCCGTATGCTACGGGCGAGCCCGAGCCTGTGGATACGATATCGTGCTCCTCGATCTGCCCCCCAAGCGCATCGAGGGAGAATATCTTCGGCCCCATCTTGTCAACGCCACCGACCACGAGCTGCACCAGAAACGGGAAGTACCGGCGCGCGCTGAGGATGTTCGAGAGGAGAGATGTTATGGCTTTAATGGTGAGCGGCTCACCCCTCTGCATCCTGTAGAGCCTTGCCTCAGCCTGTATAATCCTTACAAGGGCCTGGGCATCGCCAACAACCCCTGCCGTGGTAAGCCCTACGAGGTCGTCGATCTGGTAGATCTTCTTAGCTGTCCTGCTGGCTATAAAGCTGCCCATGGTGGCACGGCTCTCTGAGGCGAGAACCACACCCCCATCACAGACTATGCCAACCGTTGTTGTACCTTTGAACGCCTCGACCATCTGGATACCTCGTACTAAAACTAGAAAACGACAGGCTCTCTTCTATGCCAGTCCATATATAAACTTTCTCATCACGAGTTGGGGGAGGGCTGCTGCGTCTTGAGTCGGTGAAGGACCTGGATGCACGGCTCGTGCGCTCTCATCACCGAGCTAAGGCGCATGGGTGTGGCAGGTGCACGAATCCCGAATCTATTCGAGCACGACCATCACCCGGAAGCAGGAGCCAGAAGCTTAATGTTTCATAAATTTTAAGAAAATTTATCAAATATCTTTTTATAAGAAACTTCTTATCTGGTTTTGGTGATTCGGTTGGCAATAGACACAGGGGATACGGCCTGGATCATGGTCTCAGCTGCACTGGTGATGCTCATGACTCCAGGCGTCGGCCTGTTCTACGGCGGGCTTGTCCGCTCCAAGTCTGTGGTCTCGATGATATCTCTGTCGATCCTGGCGATATCTCTGGCGAGCATACAGTGGGTGCTGGTGGGCTACAGCCTTTCGTTCGGCTCGGATGTCATGGGGCTCATAGGCGGTCTGGATTTCATCTTATTGCGCAACGTTGGAATGAGCGAGGCCCCGCTTGCCGGGACGGTTCCGCATCTGGCGTACATGATGTTCCAGCTCGTCTTCGCTGCCGTGACCCTCGCTATACTCACATCTGCAGTGGCCGAGCGGATAAAGCTCAGCTCTTTCATAGTGCTGAGCATCCTCTGGACGACACTTGTGTATGATCCGCTGGCGCACTGGGTGTGGGGTGGCGGCTGGCTCGCGAGCCTCGGGGCCCTCGACTTTGCGGGTGGAACTGTGGTTCACATAAGCTCGGGCTTCTCCGCGCTTGCGATCGCCCTAGTCATAGGAAAGCGGGCTGGCTTCGATACCTACGTGCTGGAGCCGCACAACATACCCATGGCGATGATAGGCGCTGCCCTCCTGTGGTTCGGATGGTTCGGGTTCAACGCAGGCTCTGCGCTGACCGCTGGAGGTCTTGCTGCCAGCGCATTTGTGGTGACAAACACCTCTGCAGCGGCAGGAGCCCTCGCGTGGCTCCTGGGCAGCTGGGTCAGAGGAAAGCCAAGTGCTCTGGGGATGGTCAGCGGAGCAATAGCAGGGCTGGTGGCGATAACGCCTGCCGCAGGTTACGTCGACACCATGTCAGCGCTGCTGATAGGAGCATTCGCAGGACTTGTCTGCTACTCGGCTCTGCTCTTCTGCGTCAGTATCGGGCTCGACGAGAGCTTGGATGCCTGGGCGGTTCACGGCGTCGGAGGGCTCTGGGGAGCACTGGCGACGGGGATATTTGCAAACCCTGCTGTGAACAGCTACTCAGGACTGATATACGGGAACCCGGAGCAGTTCACGGCCCAGATCGTGGCGGCACTGGCGTCTGTGGCATATGCTTTCGTTGTGTCCTATGTGCTGGCCAGGCTTGTGGATGCCACACTCGGTCTCAGGGTGACAGAGGATGAGGAGTATGTCGGTCTGGACATCGCCGTGCATGGCGAGAAGGCCTACGCGTGAGGTTTCAGCATGATGAAGATAGAGGCGGTGATCAGAGAGGAACGGCTGGGGCATGTGAAGTCGGCCCTCGAGGAGAAGGGCTTCGTGGCCATGACCGTGACAAGGGTGCTGGGGAGAGGCGAGCAGAAGGGGATACGGCTCCAGTACCGCGGCGGAAACATTGAGGTCGACATGCTGCCGAAGCTGAAGATCGAGATGTTTGTCAGAGATGAGGATGTGGAGACGGTGATGAGAACGATATGCGACTCTGCGAGAACAGGAAGGATGGGAGACGGCAGAATCTTCGTCCTGCCCGTCTTGATGTCCGGGAAGGTGAGGACCGGGGAGGTGGAAGGAAAGATTCAATGATCCGCGGGAGAGGCGCTGCCTGTGCAGGCGCCTCCTTATCTCTCGCTCACGTCCATCCGATAATTTTAGGCATTGGTCCTGTATGCTTTCATGGTGGTAAGCGGGTCTTTACCAGCCAGCTTGCGTGACTCCGGTTGAATATAAGCATCGTTTCTGGTCACGAGCTTGAACAACTGAAAAAACTGATGTTCTTATCCATCTGATGACTTGCCCGAAGGAGCAGGAGTCATGCTATGCGTTCCTAGCATATGCTTACAGCAGCCGCACCACGCACCCTCCAAGCTGTCAGACACATAAGTTGAATACCATATCAGGTATCGCGTGCATCTGAACTCAATGATACAGAGACGCGAGTACGGGCAAGCAGGCCGGTTTTCTGCAGGAGGCACATTGTTCATCGATCCAGATAATCGGTATGCTGGAGGATCCATACCTCTCAGGGATGAGTCCCTCCACATCCGGCCAGACAGCAAAAACTCTCACTTTAAAGGAAACGTGATCTGGTATCGTCTGAGATACAAATTTATGCAGACAATTTCATATTTTAATAAATAGAGGTAAAACTTAAATTATCTATTAAAATTTAAACATATTGTTTCATCACTTTTAATAATTTTTAAATAAATTTCATATACACTAAAAAGTACAATTTTAAAAAATAAAATATTTTTGTACTAATTTGTTTTAAATTTTATTCATACTAATCTGCATTATTTGAGGGGGTATAGACAGGGAAGAGAGATCAACCTTGAAACAGGTGGTTTGGATACGAATCATTGAGTGGCCTGTCAGGAAACCGGCATCTGACGGCACAATAGGTCACAAGTGCTGTTGATCTCAATGATATGAACACAAGTCAACCTTAATGCGCATTCACGTATTGGTGGCACGCTGAGGTTTCTCCTGCGCTTGTACGAACATCCTGTCAGCGAATGTCGATGCATGCTTTTATCAAAGAAGCTTTATACCAAAAAGCTGGGTTTTCAGGAATCCACGTCTGGCTCGGTCCCGCATCCCAGATACACATGCGCAAGCCGAATCGTGCGCGCGACTCGAAACGTGGGGCTGCCCGCATATATTCACATATCATATGGTATCGATCTCGATGCCCTTCTTTGAAACGCCATTTTTACAGACCCATTCATTCCACATGATATGTGAATTTGCCCCTCATGGCGCGCACAACCTTCCGTCACTGCGTAGAAAATTGATCTAAAGAGGATTTCATGAGATCGTATATCCTCATGCTCACAACATATGTGAATAAGACGCTGCTCGAGCATAATTTAATGTATAAATTATAAAAATATATCTTCACTGATTAGTCCTACTCAATGGGTAAATACTGATTTATAATATTGTGTCTATTTATACGAATAACTTGAACTAACACATCTATTGTTGCGTATCGTGCAGGGCATGTATTTTATATATTACTATAAAATCTATTATTTATATTGATATGTTGTTAATAATAGCTTTTATTTAATATATAATTCACACATTACATATAAACTTTAAAAAAAATATAACAAAAATGTTTAAAAACAAATTAAATTTATGTCATCATATGATATAAATATATATCAAATTTTTAAAGTTACTATGACTATTCCAAATCCAGAATTTTAAAATTGGTGGATTGGAATCTCAAAAGTGAGAGTTTGTTAAGATACTCTATGTTTTATAAATTTTTGGTGAGATGCCCTCTCAGCTAAACCACTCAGCGATCTGCTAGCTGCGGATATGACCTGCTGGCAACAAATCGCTTATATCTCATGAAACGTATCTGGCATTGAGGTGTGAGTCATGGTACGATGGAGCGCTGATCGGGGCCTGCAGGCGAGAATGCTTCTGACGATGTTCCTGCTTGCAGCTGTATACCTGATATTCATCAACGTCATAATGGCCATGGGGGTTGGGATACAGGGAGTCGTCCTGATCATGGGCGTATTTCTCTTCATACAGTACTTCTACTCGGACAAAATAGCCCTGGCCAGCGTCGGCGCGCGGATCGTCTCTGAGAGCGAGGCTCCAGAGCTGCATGAGCTTGTGGGGAGGCTCTGTGCCATAGCAGGGCTGCCTAAGCCGGGGATAGCGATTGTTCGCACAGATGTACCCAATGCATTTGCCACCGGCCGGAGCCAGTCAAGCTCCGTGGTCGCGGTCACCACCGGTCTTCTCAGAAGACTCGATAAAAGCGAGCTGGAGGCAGTTCTCGCACACGAGCTGTCACACATCAAAAACAGAGATGTCGCGGTGATGACGATCGCGAGCTTCCTATCGACAGTGGCATCTGTTATCGTTCAGAATATCTTCTTCCTGGGCGACAGGCGTGACCGGGAGTCGGGCAGTCTCATCGCGGTGTGGATCGTATCGCTGATGGTGTGGATCGTGAGCTTCATACTCATAAGAGCTCTATCAAGGTACAGAGAGTTCTCTGCAGACAGGGGCGCAGCGATAATTACTGGAAGACCATCAGCGCTCGTATCTGCGCTCATGAAGATCAGCGGAACCATGGCCAGAATCCCGAAAGAGGATCTCAGAAGGGTTGAGGGGATGAACGCGTTCTTCATAATCCCCACAGGCGCAATAGCGAACCTCCTGTCAACACATCCGCCCATAGAGGCGAGAATAGCGGCTCTTGAGCGGCTTGAGAGGGAGATACTCTGATGGGCTTCATCGACTTTCTTCTCGGATCCACAAAGCTGCCGCAGCCGAAGTCAGAGAGGCTCTTCGCCATAGCCACAGCGCGGGTCACGCTCGAGGCGAAGCTGGGGCTGAGGTCAACAGGAAACGCGGCGATCTGCATAAAGCCTCTGGAGTCATCGACCTACGATCGCACGCGCGCCGAGATCGAGGACCTGCTCAGGCTTGGATCAAGAGAGGCCGGCACTGCGTACCGGCTTGAGAATGACAGCTACGGCTACATGTGGGTGGTGCTCACAGATCCCGAGTTCGAGGATCTCGTCTCGGGGATTCACATGGTTGTCAGAAGCCTCACAGACAGCGGTCTCGGCCAGCAGCTTCTCTGCGCTGTGTATCCATTCTCCAATGGCTCCAAGGTTTACTGGATATTCAGCTTCAAGCTGGGCGCGTACTACCCATTCGTCCCATCAAAATCCGGAAGGGAGCGGGAGAGCGCGCTGGAGCTCAGGCTGAGGTCTGTGATGGCTGAAGAGCTTCCCATAGAAAAGGATGTGGAGCGTTGGTATCCCATATGGGAGATGCCGCTCTAATCCTCTATCAGACCCTGACCCCTGAATATGCCCCTCGCCTCCTCGAAGGTCAGATCCGGAGGCGGGAGAATCAGATCAGACTCCGTGATCTCAGCCACGTCCAGCGGCTCGCACCGCTCCCTGACAAGCGAGACCATCCGCAGCAGCTCGTTCCGGAAGCCCTCTCTGTCGCCCTTCTCGACAAGCTCCACGATGCGGTTGTCTATGGCGTTCAGATCCTCGAGAATGGCATCAGGCGCCCGGTACTGGCCCTCGCCCATGATCCTGATTATCATTTCGTCTCACCCCTGAGCCTGGCCAGCTCCGCCTCTACAGCGCCTGATGCCTTGATCTTCGAGAGCTCCCTATCCAGAGCGTCGCCTCCTGTGTAGTCCTCAAGAGCTCCCTTCTCGAGGAGATCGTCGAGAGCCGCAGCGCGGGCCTTCATCCCTTCAGTCTTCTCCTCGGCGCGCTGTATCGCAAGTCCAACGTCCGCGAGCTCCTCGCTTATGCCTGTCACAGACTCGGTCACCTTCACCTGCGCCTCTGCTGCGGAGTACTGCGCCTTTATCGCCTCCTTCCTGGCGCGAAGCGTCTCGATCTTCGTCGAGAGGCGGGTCTCCACGGCGATGAGCTTCTGCTCCTCCCGGTCCAGCTCGGCGATCTGCGAATCCAGGGTCTCGATCTGGTTCTGGAGGGATACCTTTCTTTCAAGCGCCTGCCTTGCGAGATCCTCTCTCCCGGCACTCAGGGATTCGCGCGCCTTCCCTTCGAGCTGCTCCGCACTCTGCGCAAGCCTGGCGCGCTGGAGCTCCAGGCGTTTCTTAGAGGTGGCGACCTCTGCGATGCCCCTCTTTACGTTCTGGAGCAGCTCGAGCTGCTTTTCATAGGAGTAATCCAGAACCTCTCTCGGATCCTCCATCCTGTCCATTATCCTGCTCATTTTCGATTTTACAATCGTTCCCATCCGATCCAAAAGACCCAATCCAATTCCTCCTCTCAGACCATTCAGCAGCCGTATCTCACAGCCCGGGCGCATCCTCGAAGGGAAAACGTTATAAGCTGGACGCTCTATCAGACACCACGTTCGCGGGCTCGTAGCTTAGCCTGGCGGAGCGCACGGCTGATAACCGTGAGGTCACGCGTTCGAATCGCGTCGGGCCCATCTTTTTATCTTTTTGATATATCTCCCTCTATGATTGTGTTCATCACGTAATCGAATTCTATGCTGTCGCACCATCCGGCCTTCTCGAATATCCCCATGAAGCAGACTCCCATGACGCTCCTGTGTGGGATTTTGCCTAGAAGTTGCCTCATATCTTCAATGCTGACGCCGATCTTCGGCATGGCCATTCCGCCGAGGATCACGAGAACATCGGCATCCGGCGAGCACATCTCTCCCAGTTCCATTCCGTATTCGGTGGCGATGACCCTGCGCGTCTTGTCCACGCTCAGCCCTGGAAGGAACGCGAGCCTCTTATCCCTCACAGGATATCCCAGGAAGAGCGCAAATGGTGTGCAGAATCCGGGAGAGCCTATGAAAGTGACGCTCTCGTACTCCTTCACCATGTCCCTGAAGCCGTTCAGCATTCCACCAAGCCCTTTGACATCCTGTACCTTCTCCATATTCGAGACCTCACGTTAATATGTCATCCAATATTAGTATTATATGTCTCCCTCCTGCAATGCCAGCGAAACTGCAGCACAACACCACATCCCGGATCCACTGCTATCAGGTCATCTACCGCATGGCAATCGACTGCGATGAGCTCTCCTGCAATGCATCCGGATTCCGGAGCACTCGTGCGGCCTGCCGGAGGCTGGCGATTTTGAGACGACCTACCTGCGATCAGCTCTCATCTCCCGCCCACACGTTGTCCTTGCCACCATCCTGCATGCTGATCTCGTTGTCGTGAATGTCATTCCTCAGGAAGGTGTTCCTGCTTCCAGTGCAGTGGATTCCGTACTTGTTGCCCTGTGCGACGTTATCCGTGATCGTGTTGTTGTTCGAGAGCACATTTATGCCGGCATTGCCGCATCCGCATCTCCCGGAGTTCGTGACCCTGAACCCCCGGAGGGTCACATTGTCTGCGCTTATCGTTATTGCGCTGCCGATTCCCTCAGCATCTATCACAGGCATCCCGCCGCCGGTGTCCACGCCGATAAGCGTCAGGCTCTTCGAGACGTAGACGTGCTCGAAGTATATACCGCTGTGGACCTCAATGGTATCCCCGGCGTTGGCAGCATTTATCGCCTCCTGCACGCTCGAGAAATCGCATCCCTCTCCGCATACGGTCACTGCCGCAGCAGGCAGTGAAGCTGTGATTATGGTACACACAATCATGATGCACAAATGCCGCTTCATCCCATCACATCCTCCCACATGCACAACAAGCTTTATGTCTTAAAAGCATTTGGAGAAGAGAGCGACTTAGGGGAATTGTATGCGACTTTCGATGGAGTTGGAGCTGCAGGACGTGCCGGGGCAACTGCTCCTAGCACTGCAACCCATAAGGGACGCGAGAGGGAACATAATCAGCGTCGTGCACCACAGGGACAGGAAGACACCCAGAGGCACGGTGCCTGTGAGGCTCATCGTTGAGATGGACAGGTCGAAGCTGGAGGGTGTCAAAAGAGACCTGGAGAAGAGCGGGATTGTCGTTGTGCGCGCGGGTGAGGAGCGCTTCATAGAGGAGGTCTCGGTGATACTTGTTGGCCATGTTCTCGACAGCGATCTCGGTGATACCGTGAGCAGGATCGACTCGACAGGGTATGCAGAGGTCATGGACCTCTCCCTCTCAATGCCGGGGGTCGATGAGCCATCATCTGCGTACATGAAGATCAGGGCCACAGGGAAGGAGGAGATGCAGAGGGCTCTGAAGATTCTACGTGAGGTTGGAGCTCAGAAGAAGCTTCTGGTGATAGAGCCTGTGGAGGACGATCTATGAGAGAGGTCAGGATCTCGCTGGTCGGCTACGGTGTCGTCGGCCACGGAGTTGTCGATGTCATCAGCAGGAAGCGCAAGATGCTCAGGGAGCTGGGGCTCGATCTCAAGCTCGTCAGCATCACGGATCACACAGGCACGCTGGTTGAGGAGGATGGGATATCTGGGGAGAAGGTTCTCGGTCATCGGACCCTTCAGGAGATTGCGAACTCGGAGATGAGCGCCAAGGAGACCATAAGATCCGTGAACTCTGAGCTGGTGGTCGAGGTCACCCCAACCAACATAGTCCACGGCCAGCCAGGCCTGGGACACATGGAGGAGGCTCTCGCCAGCGGAAAGCATGTGGTCACCTCAAACAAAGGGCCTCTTGTTGTTGCGTACAATAAACTAAAGCGTCTGGCCGATGATAACGGGGTGATGCTGAAGTTCGAGGCGACAGTCGGCGGAACGATGCCCCTGATCAATCTCATAGAGAGGACGCTCGTCGGGAACACCATCCTGGGGATACGTGGCATATTCAACGGCACATGCAACTACATCCTCACAAGGATGGCCGATGAGCAGTATCCATTCAGCAGGGCCCTGGCTGAGGCGCAGGAGCTGGGATATGCTGAGGCAGACCCGACATACGATATAGAGGGTGTGGATACAGCTGCAAAGATCGTCATACTGGCGAACGCGATATTCAACATGAACGTGAAGTACAACGACGTCCAGGTGAGGGGAATAACAGAGATCACGCCTGAGGCGCTGGCGCTTGCGAAGAAGCACGGGTATGTCATAAAGCTGATCGGCGAGGTGCCGGCGCTGACTGTCAGGCCGATGCTGGTGCCCATAAGAAGCCCGCTCGCGGTCGGCTCCACTCTGAACGCAGCTGCAATCTACACAGATCTCTCAGGGACGATAACGGTCACCGGTCTCGGGGCTGGGGGTGTGGAGACAGCAGCGGCGATACTGAGCGATATAGTGAGCATCTACAGGACAAAGCGGGTGGATGCGATATTCTGATGACAGGCTTCGCGAGATTCGCAGAGCTCTGCGAGCGGATATCACAGACATCAGGCTCGCTGGAGAAGACGGACATACTGGCCTCCTTTCTCTCAGCTCTGGAACCTGATGATCTTAGAATCGTGGCAGGCTTCGTCATGGGTGTCGTCATACCTGGCACGGAGCTCGGCGTCGGCCCGAGCCTGCTCTACGAGTCCATAAGCAAGGCCACGGGTCTGAGCCCCGAAGCGATAAAAGAGCTTCTCCGGGCCACCGGCGATCCAGGGCTTGTCGCGTACAGAGCTGTTGAGAGGAGAAAACCGCTCACTCTTGCAGCCTTCTCCGGAAGCGATGGTCTGGATATAAAGGATGTATATCAGAGGTTCCTCTCGATAGCGAAGGCCTCCGGCAGGGGCAGCCAGGACATCAGGGTGAAGAATCTCCAGTACCTCTTCAGCGAGGCCTCGCCGCTGGAGGCGAAGTACATAGCCAGGCTCGCGATGGAGGACATGAGGATAGGCGTCGGCGAGGGCCTGGTGAGGGACGCGATAGCAAAGGCATTCGGAGCGTCAAAAGAGGATGTGGAGAGGGCGTACAACCTGACGAATGATCTCGGGCTGGTCGCAGAGTACACGAAGCTCAAGAGGCTGAAAGAGCTCGGCATAAGCATAAACCGCCCGATCAAGATGATGCTCGCGCAGATCGGTGAGAGCATCGAGGCGTCGCTTGCAGAGGGCGCGACAGCGGTGGAGTGGAAGTTCGATGGCGCCAGGGTCCAGATCCACAAGGATGGTACAAACGTCAGGATATTCTCCAGGAGGCTTGAGGATGTCACATCATCACTGCCTGAGATACGGGAGATCGTGAGAGCGCATGTCAGGGCTAAAACAGCAATCCTGGATGGGGAGGCTGTTGCAACAGGCGAGGACGGGAGGCCGCTCCCGTTCCAGGAGATACTGAGGAGGTTCCGCAGGAAGTACGGAGTCGCGAGGACCGCGAGGACCATACCCCTCAGCCTGCACCTCTTCGACATAATATACATGGACGGGGCGAGCCTTCTGGATGAACCTCTGGAGGAGAGGCGGAGGGTCCTCGTCAGCGTGGCGGATCCTGAGATCATAGCTGAGCAGGTCGTGACGAGCGATGCCCAGAGGGTGGAGGAGATCTACCGAGAGGCGCTTGCGGCCGGGCATGAGGGAGTGATGCTCAAGAATCCCACATCACCGTACTCTCCGGGCAAGAGGGGCAAGAACTGGCTCAAGATCAAGCCGCTTCTCGAGTCCCTCGATCTAGTGGTGATCGGGGCGAGATGGGGAGAGGGAAAGAGGGCGAACCTTCTCGGCTCTTACAGGCTCGCATGTGTAGACTCTGATACCGGGGAGCTGAAAGACGTCGGCTGGGTCGCAACAGGGATCACGGATGAGATGCTCGCTGAGCTCACCGAGATGTTCAGGGACCTGATAATCAAGGAGGAGGGGATGGAGGTGGAGGTCCATCCGCAGATCGTCTTTGAGGTCGGCTATGAGGAGATCCAGAGGAGCCCCAGTTACTCATCTGGCTACGCCCTGCGTTTTCCGAGGCTGATAGCCGTGAGGGATGACAAATCGCCCTCTGAGGCAGATACGCTGGAGAGGATCAGCGAGATATACCGGCTTCAGAGGGGAAGATCCAGGAGATAAGGAGCTTTTAAAATGATCGTGAAGAAGCTTAATGAGCTGAGTTCAGAGGACCTGAAGGTTCTCCTTTCGAGAGAGATCGGAATACAGGATGTCCTGCAGAGGGTCAACGACATAGTGATGGATGTGGGAGAGAACGGCGATGAGGCCCTGAGAAAGTACACGGAGCAGTTCGATGGGGTGCGCCTCGAGAGCTTCAGGGTTTCAGAGGATGAGATCGAGGAAGCGTATGATGCTGTGGATGAGAGCATTCTCAGCGCTTTAGAGCTTGCTGCTCAGAACATCTACGCATTTCACGATGAGGAGCGGACAAAGGATCTCTGGCTCTACCAGGTCGCGCCCGGGGTCGTTGCAGGGCAGAAGGTCGTGCCGCTGGAGAGCGTCGGAGCTTACGTCCCAGGCGGGAGAGCAGCGTATCCCAGCTCTGCGCTGATGTGTGTCATTCCTGCAAAGGTCGCGGGCGTTGAGAGGGTGGTCGTGTGCACGCCTCCGGATGTTTCTGGCAGAATCGCACCGCTGACGCTTGCTGCCGCGGATATCGCAGGTGCGGATGAGATCTACAAGCTTGGGGGAGCTCAGGCGATAGCGGCCATGGCTCTCGGCACAGAGAGCATCGAGCGGGTTGAGAAGATAGTCGGGCCCGGGAACGTGTACGTCACCGCAGCGAAAATGCTCGTGAGGGGAAGCGTCGAGATAGATTTCCCGGCTGGACCTTCAGAGGTCCTGATCGTAGCGGATTCGTCTGCTGATCCTGAGTTCATAGCAGCGGACATGATCGCTCAGGCCGAGCACGACCCATCATCCATAGCGGTTGTGGTCACGACCAGCGAGCCACTGATGAGGGCGGTTGAGACAGAGATCTCATCTCAGATCGAGAAGGCGGAGCGGAGGGATATAGTCCAGGCGAGCCTGGAGCGATGCGGCATCCTGCTGGCCGAGAGCCTGGATGATGCTTTGGCCTTTTCGAATGCATTCGCGCCGGAGCATCTGGAGCTGATGGTCAGGGACCCGATGGACGCTCTGAACATGGTCCGAAACGCGGGATCTGTTTTTCTCGGGCACTACACGCCCGTAGCTGCTGGCGATTACGCAACAGGGACTAACCATGTGCTTCCCACAGCCGGTTACGCAAAGATCTTCTCCGGCCTGAACATAGATGCATTCACCAAGAAGATATCAATACAGAGCATGACCGGGGAGGGACTTGAATCGCTCGCTGATGCTATAATAAAGATGGCAGAGTCTGAGGGGCTGAGGGCGCACGCGGAATCCGTGCGTATCCGGATGAGGAGATGAGTGGCAACCGGGTTCACCGAGGACTGCTCGAGGGGGACGGCGCACCATTCATGGGGCGTGTCAGTGCGTCCCCCCATCCCCCTCGAGCGGGCCCGCGTCTTCGAACCCCTGCCTCTGGCCGGTCCCCGCCATCCTGGTCAGCTCCTCAGGTCTGAAGAGGAGCCTGATCGCGTTCAGGGCGTGCTCCGCGGCCCTTTTCTCTGCAAGCCTGGCCAGAGCGCGCTCGTCCTCGGCCTCGTCCTCGTGCACGAAGACCTCTATAATGTGCCTGTTCGTCATGAGCTGGGCCATTATCAAACCTGTCGATGCCTCGTGGGCGCAGACCTTGTCAATGGGCGCGGCGCCCGGCATCCCCAGGGCGATTACGATATCACACTTATGCTCCTCGATGAGCCGCTTCGCAGCCACGGGGAGATCCTTCACACCCGGAACGGTGTACCTGACTATCTCCACGGACGCATGCTTCTTTATCTCGCGAATCGCGGCCCTGGCCATGTCGTACCTGGCAAATGTGGTATCCGCTATACCTATCCGTTTCATGCTCTGAGCTCCCGTGACTTCCTCCCCCGCCCCTTAATGGGCAGGGCTTCCTGCGTTTCGACTTGCCTTCGACTGCGCCGGAGGGTTTCAGCGAGGTCGAAACTGTCGAAACCTCCCATGAATGGGAGGGGTTTTCTGCATGCCTTCCCATAAAGTGTCTGCAGCCACTGTAGCTGGCACAATACCCGCTATGGAATAACTCCAGCAGATCCTCTTGTGGTGGCAGGGAAGGTAATGATGATACTGTATTTATAGGCATACATGGATATCTCCGCAGGGACAGCGTAAATCAGCACGCGCAAAACACACTGGAGACGCATTTTCATGAGCCTCTCAGCCGTTGCAGGTAAACTGAAATCGCTCTGCGACTCGATGTCTGCGAACGTCGCATCCGCAGTGAGCAGCATCGCCGGTACATCTGGCGCAGGATCGCACATAAAGATCGGAGCTGATGGGACCCCCACAAAGGCGATAGATCAGATCGCGGAGGAGGCGGCGCTTGCCCCTCTCAGGGATTGCGGCTCTGGCTTTAGAGTCCTGAGCGAGGAGATGGGGGAGAGCGTTATCGGAAAGGATCCAGCTTACTTCATGCATCTCGACCCGCTTGACGGCACTTTCAACGCGATACACGGGATTCCATTTTACGCGATATCGATCTTCATAAGCGATGGCACAACTCATCTGGCGTACGTGCGCGACCTTGTCAGGGGAACGAGATATTACGCGGAGCCTGGGGGCGGGGCTTACCGTGAGGATTCATCTGTGGATCCAATAAAGGTCTCAGGAACCGCTCGCCTCAGCGACTTCAGCATCTCCGCTTACACAATGCGACCGAGGACATCGAGGATCGTGGGTGTTGGAGATGTCGTGAGGAGGATGAGAAACCTGGGGGCGGCGTCGCTTGAGCTCTGCTACGTCGCGGACGGGAGGCTGGACGCCTTTATCGACCTCCGCGGCTCTCTCAGGGTCGTCGATGTGATCGCTGGGATTCTCATGGTGGAGGAGGCGGGGGGCATGGTCACGGATTCTCGCGGAGAGAAGCTTCACCTCAGCAGGAGCATGTGGGAGAGGACGGACCTGATAGCTTCAAATGGTCTCATGCACAGAGAGATACTGGAGCTGATAGAGGGTGGTACCCATTAGAATAGGCTTTGTCTCCCGGAACGATGCAGACTCGATACAACTTGCAGGATCCCTCATAGATCATTTCAGGGACAGGGCTGAGATCTCTGTCGAGCCGGAGCTCGCGGAGCATCTCGGATTGAAGGGCACACCAGTCGAGGAGATGGATGTCGATTTCATAGTTTCGATAGGCGGTGACGGTACCATCCTCAGGACGATACACAAGATGGATGATCCCAGGCCAATTCTCGGCATAAACATGGGCACAGTGGGGTTTCTTGTCGATGTGGAGCCGAAGGATGCGGTCAGGACCATAGAGCATCTGCTTCTCGGATTCGAGGTCGATGAGAGGACCAGGATAGAGACCCTGCTGAGGGGGGAGAGGCTACCACCAGCGACGAACGAGGTCGCGCTCATAACCTCCAGTCCCGCGAAGATGCTCGATTTCGAGATAAAGGTCAACGGATCTCCGCTGGAGAGGCTTCGCGCAGACGGCATGATATTCGCGACATCCACCGGATCAACGGCATATGCTATGTCTGCAGGCGGGCCCATAGTGGATCCGCACCTGGATGCGATAGTCCTGGTGCCTGTGGCTCCATTCAAGCTATCCGCGCGACCGTGGGTGATCCGCGGGGACAGTCTGATAGAGGTCGATCTGAAGCTCCCGGGAAAGGAGGCGCTGGTGGTCGTAGACGGCCAGACGATGGCCACTGTGACGCACGGTGATGAGATCGTCATGCTTAAGGCTGAGCGGCCGGCGCGGTTCGTGAAGGCCAGCAGGGATGGGTTCTACGAGAAGGTCAAGGCCAAGCTCGTCTGAAAACCGAGGGCGTGCCCGGTGCGCGGCATGCGAGGATGAAATAAATCACGTCTTTAAGGAGCATGCCCATGCGCTTTTATGTCGTGAAGATCGGCGGAAGTTTGATCGAACACGCTAAGGAGATCGTCCGGAGGTTCTTCCTTCTCTCTGAGAGGGGTTACGGCTTTCTGCTGGTTCCAGGTGGCGGCCCGATGGCGGATCTTGTGAGATCTCTTTATAGCAGGGGCATGGTGAGCGATGAGGCTGCGCATTGGATGGCGGTTCTCGCGATGGAGGAGTACGCGTATCTCCTGGCAGACGGGACCGGCGCGGAGCTTGTGGATACTCCATATCCAGCGCAGGGTGTTCGCGTCCTGAGGCCGTACAGGTATCTCATGGAGAATGACAGGGGGCTGGAGCACACCTGGGATTACACATCAGACTCCATCGCTGCTCTTGTGGCATGCCGGCTCAACTCGGATATGATAAAGGTGACTGATGTCGATGGGGTCATGATCTCGGAGAAGCTGGTGTCTGCTGTGAGAGCCTCTGAGCTCATGGGGCTTCAGAGCTGCGTGGATCAGGGCTCTCTGAGGATAATCGAATCCTGCGGGGCAAGGTGCTTTGTTCTCAACGGCTCCGTTCCCGATGAGCTCATCGCGATGGTGGAGGAGCTGCCTGAGAGATGCCGCGGGACTGTGATATGGTAATCCGCTCCCGGGTTTATAATCCACTGAGTCTCCGTGAATCGGCCGCTGTATTCTGGAAATGAGATCGAATCATCCGGATCGAATCCGTGAATGGCATGACAGAACCGGCATCAAGAACTGGCATCATTTGGCATGAAACACAGGAAACCAGTGTGCACACCGCGAATCTTCAGCCACAGTTGACATGCGGCAAATGCATTCATCATGCATTCGCTCATATCCATTTGATGACTTGTCTGAAGGAGCGGGGGTCATGCTGTGCGTTCGTTTCGACTTACCTTCGACGCAGTCGAAGGCGCAGCAATGAATGCTTTCAGCGACCAAATTGCGCTACAAGTTGCTGCGCACAGAAGAGCGCATGCATTTTGAGCGGATGTTATCCAGATCGCAAAGTTTATAGCAGGACGTCAAGAAGGAGTGACCGGAGAAGCATGAAAGACGTACCAGAGAAGTGTATATCGTGCGGTGTTACCCTGCTTGGTATCGGAGGCGTCAGATTTCCATGTCCGAGCTGTGGTGTGATCATCGCCAGATGCAACAGATGCAAGAAGCAGAGCAATATCTACACGTGCAGAAGCTGTGGTTTCACCGGTCCATGAGGTGTTAAAGATGGGAACTGTAGCCGCGAAGATCAGAATCATGCCTGAGAGCACTGACATAGACATGGAATCGCTGAAGGAATCCATCAGGTCAGCTGTTCCAGCATCTGCAAAGCTCCACGCAATGGATGTGCGACCGATCGCCTTCGGCCTCAAGGCGCTGATAGCTGTTGTCCTCCTTGATGACAGGGCTGGCGGCGGGACAGCAGAGGTGGAGGAGGCGTTCTCAAAGGTGAAGGGCGTTGAGTCTGTCGAGGTTGAGGAGGTAGGCCTCATCTGACCTCCCAATTTGTGGGCACGTAGATCAGCTGGAAGATCGCTACCTTCGCAAGGTAGAGGCCGCGGGTCCGAATCCCGCCGTGTCCATTCGGCTGTTTTGCTCTTATGTATTCAGCAACTTGACGGACATGCAAACCGGTTGCTGAATGGACTCATTCGCCCGCCATGAGTGCGTAGCATGATTGGTACCACTTTGGGAAAGTTGTCAGACGGACAAAAGTGAGCTGTTTTTACAGGCTGATAATCAGTCCCACCGCAGAGTCCCATCTGGACCCAGCTGGCAGGGTGAGAGTTTCCCAGAAGGGCCAGAACATTCAGATCTGTCTCAGCGCACTGCCAAAGTGGTGAAGGTCTCAAAAAGATTAGAGCATCTGCTGTCCAGATCCCTCAGACGAGCAGATCCCCTTTACCCGAGTATCCTGTGCAGGTGGAACTGATGCGGCCCCAGCTTTCCTCCAAAGTTCCCTGCGGATATCCTGAGCACGCCCGGGACGGTGCAGGCAGCCCTGATCCCGACGCGCATCGCCTCCTCGATCGCCTCCCTGCTTATCCCGTTGATCACGATCTCGTACCCTGCTGTGACGTTTTCTGGAAGCACGCAGACCCCCTGCTCCTTCAGGCTGGGACAGAATGCCACATTCGTCGATGCCTTCAGGAACTTGTACCTGCTCCCCACCTTGGAGCCGCTCGCGACCACGCCTCCCGGGAAGGGTGTTATCGTTCCTCTGAGCTTTGATATGGCGTCGACCGCAGCCTCAGCGGCCATTAGCGCGGCAGGCTGATTCTGCCCGAGAATGTAGAAGTTGCCGCCGGCTATCCCATCGACAGCCCCGATCGTCTCCTCCACGAGGAAATCACCCTCCATGATGGGGATCTTGCAGAACTTCCTGTTGCAGTACTCGATCTCGCACTGGTATCCGTCTCCGAAGTAACCCAGCTTCTTTCCGGTATCGAACTGCTTCTCAGCCTCGGGCAGGCCGTTGAAGACAGCTGTCGTGGGAGCTGTGAGGACGCACTGGCCTATGCGCGCCAGGAGTGACGTCTCGAGGCTCTTCCAGCTCATGTTGCATATCTGTATGTAAACACCAGGCCTCCCATCAGGCGTCTCGGTGGTTGGAACAACACATTCTATACCGGCCTCAGCAGGGCACATTATCACCGAGGTCCCGAAGCCGGTGGCCTCGCGGGCCGCCTCAAGCGCCCAGCGCTCACTGATCGCGGTTATCAGCACCCTCCCTATCTTTATCGGGAACGCCTCCGCGAACGTGTCATCAATCTCCACACCATTGATCTCCATTCAGATCACCTTGGATTGTATACAGCAAGCTCAAAGCCATCTCCTCTCCTGAACGCAGCCGCAGAGCAGACCGGGCGCTCGAATGGAAGGCCGAAGAGGGATCTCGCGATGCTCGACGCGCTTGCCCCCTCCATGTATACCGGCTCAAATCCGGTCTTCTCATACGTCGCCACCATCCACGCATCCCCATCCTGAAGCTCGATCTCCATGACGCGGATCTCATCGTGAGCCGCGATCCCCAGCACCGCGCGCCGTCCCGAGACGACGCCAGCGATTCTCGGCGTCCGGAGATCGTCCCTCTCGTAACCGTAGGCCACGAGGCTCAGGGCCACTGCGTCCAGAGGTCCTGATCCGTCCTCGATCCGGTCGAATATCATGTCTGTGTGATCTCCGTTCGATACGACCGCGAAGTCATTCGAGGCTCTTATGCATGGATACGTTATGTATGGGTTCTTCAGGAGATCAGATGGATCCAGGGGATGCACAAATATCGAGGATCCGGATGCTGTTGCCCTGCGGTTCGGGAAGGATCTGGATGAGACCCTGTAGCCCACCCAGACCCCATCGCCGGAGATTCCGACTGCGACTATTCTCCCGACGTACACGCGACATCTCCCTCATACAGAAGTCCGAACTTCCGGGCGTTCTCATCGGCCAGCTGCTGGAGAACCCGGATCATCTCCTCTCCCCCCTTCATGCGGAAGAGGTGCCTGTACCTCCCCTGTGCCTTGAGGTAATCCTCAACAGGCCTCTTGACATGGATCTTCTTGACGCCAGCAAGCTCTCCGTTGACGTACTCGTAGAGGGGCCATAGGCATGTCTCGACCGCGAGCCGCGCTATCTCCACAGTTGTCCCGGCCTCGAACGACCAGCCTGTGATGCATGGCGCATTGACCTGGATGTACGCAGGCCCTGGAATCGATATGGCCCTCCTCACCTTCCGCCTGAGGTCCACAGGATATGCAACAGAGGCTGTTGCGACATACGGCACCCTGTGCGCGACAGCTATGGCTGGCATGTCCTTCTTTGGCCTCGGGTTTCCGAAGCTGACCTTCCCTGATGGCGTTGTTGTCGTTGATGTGCATGGGGGCGTCGAGCTGCTTCTCTGCACACCTGTGTTCATGTACGCCTCGTTATCATAGCACACATACTTCACGTTGTGCCCGCGATCGAACATGCCGGATATGCAGCCCATGCCTATGTCCAGGGTGCTCCCATCGCCGGCTATGACGAAGACGTTATGATTTTTACCGAAGTGTTTGAGGGCGGACTCTATGCCCGAGGCGACCGCTGCTGCATTCTCGAAGAGCGAGTTGATCCACGGAACCCTCCAGGCGCTCTCAGGATAGGGTGTTGTCGTCACCTCGCTGCATCCTGTGGGCGTTGCTACTATCGTGTTGGGTCCAGCGGCCTCAAGTACCAGATTGATCACAGTTGGCATTGCGCATCCTGCGCATGCCCTGTGCCCGGGTGCAAGTAGCTTCTCCATAAAGATCCTCCTAAAGCAGATCCTCTCTCAGGCTGAGGAACTCCATCTCCGCCTCAATTCCCCTGTCACGCGCTGCGATCGCCCTGTCGACGACCCTTCGGATGTCCCTGACCGTTATATCCCTACCTCCGAGGCCAGCGGGGAATCCAATCACAGGGATTCTTGTAGGGGTGTTGTAAAGCGCGGCCTTCAGGTCGGTGAGAAGCGCGCCCTCGTTTCCGACCGTGACATCCTTCTCGATGACAGCGACGACCTCAGCATCCTTCAGCGCCTTTCTCAGAGCCTCAGTTGGGAAGGGCCTGTAGCTTCTGATCTTCACCAGACCAACCTTCATGCCCTCGCTGCGCATCACATCTATGCAGTCCTTTATGGTTCCGATGACAGAGCCCATCGTTACAATCATCACCTCAGCATCGTCCGCTCGGTAGGTGTCTATCAGCCCTCCGTACCACCGGCCGAACTCCTCCGCAAACTCTCTGGCGACGGTCTCTATCTTATTGAGAGCACGCCTGTGGGCATCCCACTGCATGTATCTGAGCTCTGTGAAGTAAGACGGATCCGCGAATGCTCCGAAGGTCTTCGGGTTCTCCGGGTCTAAAATGTGCTCTGGCCTGTACGGCGGCAGGAACCTCTCGACCTCCTCCACGCTCAGGAGCTCCACCGGCTCATAGACATGGGTGAGTATGAACCCGTCCATGCAGACCATCACAGGCGTCCGGATCTCGGGATCCTCTGCGATCTTGTACGCCTGGGGTATAGCATCAGCCGCCTCCTGCACATCCTCAGCGTAGAGCTGGATCCAGCCTGAGTCCCGGGCGCCGACGCTGTCCTGGTGGTCGTTCCATATGTTCAGAGGCGCGCTGAGCGCCCTGTTCGCCACGGTCATCACTATCGGCAGCCTCATACCGGCGGCATTGTAGAGAACCTCCCACATGAGGGCAAGCCCCTGGCTTGTTGTTGATGAATAACATCTCGCTCCAGCGGCGCTCGCCCCCACGAGCGATGACATCGCTGAGAACTCAGAGTCGACTGTGAGAAACTCAGAGTCCAGCTCGCCGTCTGCGACGAACTGCGAGAGGTGCTCGACTATGTGGGTCTGAGGTGTTATTGGGTATGCGGATATGACATCTGGAGAGCAGCACTTCACAGCATGTGCAACTGCATATGAGCCCTCAACGACCCTCATCCGGGCCATTCTCTCCTTCAGGCTCAGCTCTTCCTTGGCGATCATCTTCATTTCTCCTCCAGGACCATCTCTATCGCCTTTCTGGGGCACTCATGAGCGCAGACCCCGCATCCCTTGCAGTAGTCCAGATCCGGGACGAACAATCCATCGATCTGATGTATGCATCCCTCCGGGCAGTATATCTCGCAGAGGCTGCACTTTATGCATCTCCTGTGATTCACAACCGGAACGAATGTCCTCCATCCCCCGGTCTTGTTGACAACAGTGCTGCCTGGCTCTGTCAGAGCTGCAACTGTGATCTTCATCTGGCAACCCTCTCATAGGCTGTTCTTATTGCTTGAATGTTCTTCTCACCCAGGCTGCCTGAGAATCTGGCGAGGATCGACTTCTCCAGGCTCTCAAGCTTCACCTCTCCAGTTGCCCCGCAGAACGCGCCGAGCATTGTTGTGTTGACTATCGGCCTCCCGAGAGCATCAATGGCGATTCGAGTCGCGTCTATCGTCACCACCTCAGCCTCTGTATTCAGTTTGAGTGCAGAGGCATCTCTATCAGTATTTATTATTATCTTCCCATCCGGCTTCAATCCACCTGTCACATTGACCACATCGAGCAGCGTGACGTCCTGGACGATGACGTAATCCGGCTCGTAGACCTGGCTTCTCATGCGTATCGGCTTGTCGTCAATCCTGGCGAAAGCCAGCACAGGGGCGCCTCTGCGCTCAACTCCGAAGGCGGGAAACGCCTGGGAGAACCTGCCGTCCTCGAAGGCTGCGATGGCGATCATCTCCGCAGCGGTGACCGCCCCCTGCCCTCCTCGCCCGTGGAACCTTATCTCCTTCACCTGCAGACCTCCTCTCAAGCCGAGAGGAATCAACCGGATAAAGCATTTTCGCGCAGAACGGATCAAGGCAGGCTGCAGGCAGATAAATAATTTATAAAAAATAAAAATTTAATTTGGCTTCCCGGTGCGGGTTTACCGGTCTGATCTTGTCTCCCCCACAATCTGAACCACAAGCCTTCTGCGCCTCGGTCTGTTATCCATATCGATAAAGACGATCTGCTGCCATCTGCCAAGGGTGAGCTCGCCGTTCATTACAGGCACTGTGAGGCTCGGGCCGATGAGCGATGCGCGGATGTGGGAGTGGCCATTGCCATCGCCCCATCTCCGGTTGTGCTCGTACTCCTCATCCTCAGGCGCGATCTTATCGAGCGCTCTTCGCATGTCTCCGACCAGCCCAGGCTCATACTCAATCGTCGTTACAGCGCCCGTGGCGCCAGGCACGAAGACAACCACGATGCCATCTCTCAGTTCGGTGCTCATGACGACATTGACGACCAGCTGGGTGATGTCCACAACATCAGCATCGCCCTTCGTCTCGAACTCGATGTATCGTGTCTCGATCATAACGATCTGCGATAACTAACAACGCAGGCGGTTTCGCTCCGGCAGGAGGTAAATTTGTCAGTGTTACTCCTCTTCTGGCCATGCTCATCTCAGAAAAACGCCCATGGCGCAGGGGTCACCCCTTATGGAAATGGTCTGCATCAGTGTCATCTTCGTACCATTGCATCAGGAGCAGAGCGCAGCATTCAGCTCCTTTATCCGCTCCTCTATCACCTCTACGATTGTGTTGTTCTCCATGTACTCCAGGCTGCCCTGGCAGAACGGGCACGTGAAGTTGTTCTCGCTCGCCTCCTCGAAAACAAATCGAGCGCATCCGTTCACGCATGCATAGAAAACATGATCCTTCTCGTAGCGGAGCCTTGCGTTGAGCTTGTTTATGAGCTTCCTGACCTCTGCCTCAAGCGCGCTGTCCAGGCTCTCAGGGCAGAGCTTCCAGAGATACGTGAGCCATCCACTCTCCGGATCTCTCTTTCTCCTGTAGACTGCCAGCCTGTGCTCGTAGAGCAGATAAAGAGATCTTCTCACCGTATTGAGGCTTATCCCTGTGATCTCGGCGAGGTGCTCATCAGTCACCTCATCCTCTGGCATGGCCTCAACGATCCTCAGACCATCCTCGCCGACGATTTTTAGCAGATATGCCCTGTGGATGGGATTCTCCACTGCTACCACTGGACCACCACTTGCAGCCTCTCTGAATTACAAAACAAACAGCTTATTATATACTCCTGATTACTTATAAAGCTTCGCAGACTCTGTCGGAATATATTTTATGTTTTGGAGCAGGCCTGTGAGCGAGCCTATAGATCGTCTGGGTCGTGTGCTCGGATCACTGAATTGAAATTACGGAATCTGCATGCACTGGCGCAAAAGATCTCAAATCCTCCAATGCCAAATGCTGCTGGGTTCAATGATCCGGGCACATGACCATCGTCTCCAGGTACCCGGAACTCGTAAGGTAGGCATCATGTCAGTGTGTACTGCTTTCCGGCAGACCTTTCAGCGAGTTGATCCGCAATCTGCTCCCCGGACCTGTCCGAATAAGAGTTCCGGAGCCAGATATTCGAGGCTTGAGGATGCTGATTGTTATGAGCACTTCTTCCTTATTCGGACACCTCTTGCTCCCCGGACAAAATCTTTTTATCGTATCATCGCTGCTACGAGATCTCCCGTTAAGCCTGGAGGAGAATGTCACCGGAAGAGAGCAGTTCCATCATGGATGCGCTGAGAGATATAGTCGGACCCAGGGTCTCGAACTCGCCGGCTGAGCTCTGCTGCTACTCCTGTGATGCATCTCAGGTGCATGGTCTCCCGGAGTACGTCGTTCGACCTCTGACGACGGCGGAGGTGTCCAGGATTCTCAGGCTTGCATACGAGCGCGAAATCCCCCTCACAGCCAGAGGCGCGGGCACAGGTCTCGCTGGCGGAGCAGTGCCTCTCAGAGGTGGCATAGTTCTCGACATGTCCGGCATGAATAAAATCCTGGAGATAGATGTGGAGAACCTGCAGGCCCATGTGGAGCCTGGGGTTGTTGTTGAGCAGCTCAACAGAGCTCTGAGGCCCCACGGCTTCTTCTTTCCGCCCAACCCGGGGAGCTCCAGCGTCTGCACGATAGGCGGACTGATCTCAAACAACGGAAGCGGCATGAGGTGCGTGAAGTATGGCACCACCAAGAGTTATGTTCTCGATCTCGAGGTCGTGCTGGCCGACGGCAGTGTTATCCGAACAGGCTCCAAGGTCCTGAAGTCATCCGCCGGATACGATCTGACGCGGCTCATGGTCGGGGCAGAGGGCACGCTTGGTGTCATAACAGCCGCGCGGCTCAGGATCGCGCCTCTGCCTAAAAGACGGAGGCTTATCATGGCATCCTTCGAGAGCTCTGAGCTCGCCGGCATGGCCGTTGTGAAGACGTTCTCCGCTGGCATCGTGCCGTCAGCATGCGAGATACTGGACAGCACGACTGTTAAAGTCTTGAGGCGATGCGATCCGAACATAGTGCTTCCAGACGGTGATATCATCCTCTTCGAGGTCGATGGTACAGATCTCTCGACAGCAGAGGATGCGAGAAGGGTATCTGAGGTGTGCGCAGAGCTGGCGCAGAGCATCAGAATCGCGTCCGATGAGAGGGAGATGTCGGAGATATGGGCTGCCCGGGAGCTGGTCGGTGCTGCGATCTCCAGGCTCGATCCATCGAAGAGCCGTGTATATGTCGGAGAGGATGTGGGGGTTCCAATGAAGGAGATTCCCACCCTGATGAGAAAGGTCCAGGAGATATCGGACAGCACCGGCATCCCGGCGATGAAGTACGGCCATATCGGCGATGGCAACCTGCACGTCGCATGGTTCATAGATGTGAGCAGCGAGGAGGAATGGGCCAGGCTGAGGAGAGCTGCGGACATGATACACAGAGCTGCGATAGAGCTCGGCGGGACCGTGAGCTCTGAGCACGGAATCGGGGGGGCGAGGGCTGAGTACATGGAGATGCAGTGGGGGTCTGCTTTAGAGATCATGCGCGCGATCAAGCGCGCTCTGGACCCAAAGGGGATACTGAACCCGGGCAAGCTGGATCTGTGAGGAACGAGGATGGTCGACGTCGATCAGATCAGGCGGTGCGTGAGGTGCGGTGCGTGCAGGGCCGTGTGTCCCAGCTTCGAGGTTATGGGGTGGGAGTCGTTCAACACCCGCGGCAGGATGATTCTCATAGGGAAGATCATGGACGGCTTGAACGGCTCCTGGGCGCTGGAGAGCCTCGGGACGTGCACCACCTGTGCCCTCTGCTCGCAGATGTGTCCAGCAGGCGTTACCCCCTCTAAAGTCGTGGAGGATGCTAGAAGGGTGCTTGCATCCAGGGATATCACAGGAGCTTGGCAGAGAGAGCTCCGCGAGAGGATCTCATCCACAGGAAACAGTCTTGGGGAGACGGGACGGAGGCATGGGTGGCTGAGCATGCTTGGTGCAGAGGCATCCTATGATATAAAGGCCTTAGATGTAAAGGCGGATCAGGTATACTTCGCGGGATGCATGGCCTCTTACAGATACTCTGAGACCGCGGCGAGGACATTTGGAATTCTGAGGAGATTCGGTGTATCGATCCTCCCGTCTGAGCGGTGCTGCGGCTCTCCGCTTCTCAGAACCGGCCTGGATGCGTCAGAATGCATGGAGGAGAACCTGCGCCAGATAAACGAGATGGATGTTGATGTTGTGATAACAGGATGTGCCGGCTGCTACACCACACTCAAAAACGATTACGGACTCAAGGTCATGAGCGTGGCGGAGTTCCTTGCAGCCCGCGTATCCGAGCTTGAGATCAGACCTCTGGATTTCACTGTCACATACCACGATCCGTGCCATCTCGGCCGCGTGAACGGCATCTTCGATCAGCCCAGGAGGGTCATAAAGGAGATCTGCGAGCTTGAGGAGATGAGGAGCAGCAGAGAGCTCGCGAGATGCTGCGGCGGAGGGGGTGGCGTCAGGGCCGGATACAGGGATGTATCTCTTGAGATCGCGAGAAGAAGGCTCGCTGATGCCCCTCCAGAGGCGAAGTACATCGTAACAGCATGCCCGATGTGTGTCAGGAACCTGAACGAGGCAGGGGGCCACGGCAGGGTCGTCGATCTCGTGGATCTCGTGGCGATGGCGTGCAGGAGATGAGATGGAGAGCGCGGGCTCTGGAAGCGGCTCCTGGAAACTGTGAAGATGCCAACGTTCAAAGGTCCCGTCAGCGAGATGCCGGTTCTGGAGATCTCACCGGGGAGATGCAAAAACGCTCCTGTGCAGGAAGCATTACATCGCCAGAAACGCATGGCAGGACCTCTGCGATCGCTTATCAGACCGAATTCTTTTAATATGGATTACGTTAATCAACGATGGGGGATCGCTTATGGATTTGAAAGCTGTTGCGGTAATGATGCTGATTTCTGTATCTGCGGTATCGCTTGCATCCGCGGCTGACGTTCCCACGATAACAGTTGTCGGGGAGGGCAGCGTGACAGTGCCTGCGGATGTGGTGTACATCTCGGTATCGGCATCAAGCGATAATGAGAATGTGACTGAGGCGTATGCAGAGAGCTCTGAGAAGCTGAACGGCACTCTAGATGTGATAAAGAATGCATGCACAAAGAACTGTGAGATACTTCAGGGATACTCCACAGGGATTCAGAGCACAAAAGTATGCAGCAGAGGCGCATCGAATGAGAGCATCTGCGTGAACCAGAGCATTGTGACTGTATCAGCGTCGATACGCCTGCAGAACCCTGATCAGAGGACCATAGAGAGCATCAAGCAGACTGCAGAGAGCACAGGGACGTACGCAGCTGTGACAGGCTATGCGCTGAGCGATGCCACAGCTGCAAAGAACGAGGCGAGGAAGAAGGCCGTTGAAAACGCCAGGGCGACAGCAGAGGCGATGGTCAGCGCAGCAGGCGGAAGGCTTGGAAAGATCGTGGACATCACAGAGAGCCCGCTCTACCTCTGGGACATACCGTTCGGCATCTTCGGACCGTCAGTAGAGCCGAGCACGACAGAGCCTGGGATGGTCGAGGTGAAGACGACAGTCATGGTCACCTACGAGATCGTGAGCTGAGAGATAGATCCGCTGCTCATCAGGGCTGTCGTGACATGAATGCGGGAGCGAGAGGGCGGATCTGGAGCATGCCGCCGGGAAAGCTCGCTCCCTCTCAGATGAGATCACCAGGTCGGCCTGCCCCCTTCATGGGATGGGCAGCTTACACCATTCTGTTTCTTGGATGTGACCACACCGGCCAGACCTCCATCTCCTCCAGCGCCTCTGAGATCATGATGTCGGTCATGGCTACGACAGGAAAAACGATTCCCGCATTCTCGATCGGGCCGTAGAGGACGAGGCTGGAGCAGAAGGATGCTGCTAGGGCTGCGGTGGATGCGTCGCATGATCTTCTCACATCTTTATCCTTTGATCTCAGCCACTCCCACGAGCTCGCAGCGTTGTGCATGCCAGAGCAGACTGGCAGGCCGAGCTTCGCCTTTGCGACAATAGCGAACCTCAGCGCTGCTCCTGCCCCACTCCCGAGAGGCGCCACGCCCGGGTCCAGGAGCATGTTGTTGATCCCCGCCTCCCTGGCGATTGCCAGGAGACCCCCCTCACGGCTCAGCAGCTCCATCCTGGATTCAACGCTGGACGCATTCGGGCTGAATGCGAGCAGTATCGCCGAGTCGAGATCTGATTCCTTAAGCAAGGAGAGCTCACTCCCAGTTGATGCCAGACCTATGCTGTTGTATACTGTGCGATCCGCATATCCTACCTCAGTCACATGCATCGCCATCTCCCCCCTTGTCTTTGGATCGAACGAATCTATTATCACTGGTCCGTTCCAGATGGGATCGATGAAATCGAGATACCTCTCGAAAGCGAGTCTAGTGCTAGCGAACACATGCAGCATTCCCGGATTTCCGGTCTCCTCTGAGATCTCGGCCTGCCTGTTTATAAGCTCCTCAGCCCTCTTTCCATCAAATATTCCCATCTCCTCATCTGAGACTATGTTATGGCCATGGTAGAACACAGTCCCGGCCAGAGCTGTGGGAAGCTCACCCGGCTGGCCTCCGATGCGAAGGCCGGCGATATTGATCACCGGCTGATCCCTGGCAAACCTGAACAAACTCAATCACCCGCTCAAGCACCCACTGCTTTCTGCGTTAGTGGAAATACTGCCCACGCATCCACATCCAGATACACATCCTGTCCGAGGCTGACGTCGATATCGCACGGCTGGGCCCTCGCACGATGCGTTTTTTTTACGACCTCAAATGGCGGCTCGGGGAACGGCTCCGCGATTCCACTGTATTGATCAACGATCCTCTCGATCTCAGCGGTATCCTCGACCCCTCTCATATCCACCACATCGATCTGCCTGCGGAACCGCTCCACCGCATCACGCTGGAGGTTCTGGATGAACGGTATCGCCCCTGCGGCGCCTATGATTCTGCCGCTCTCATCAATGCCGTTTCTGTGAAGGGAGAGTATCGCGTCGCCAGGCAGGTGACCCCGCGACTCAGCGCCGCACACGATCAGGTACCTTATATTCGGGTTGGAGATGATGTTCGCCACGATCTTCTCCACCCCCAGATTCTCGGTCTTGCATGTCCCGACTATGGCTGCTCCTCTGATATCCAGCCTGCTTGCGAGCGTGACCACTGCGACGCTCCCCTTCCTATCAACAACCCTGTAATCACCGCGAACCAGCGGCCAGTCATCATGCAGGTCTTCACCCATCTGCTCACGCCCTCAGCATACACGACAGGACAGCTCTGCGCACCCGGGAACTCTCCCTGGAGTTTCACATTCGCATGGGATCTGAAGCATCGGGTAGAGCATCACCTCGTTAAGATCGAAGCCCGGCGTCCCGCTCTGGTGGGTTGTGAGATAATACGATATAACATCTCCGTCCGGCCTTCGGGACACCACAGTCTATATATCTCATGAGATCCATCCTGAATGGCGGTGTCCTATCATCCCGGCCACGGGTGCTCTGTCCGGGGCGACCAGCGAGGACGGGCTCCTGGCCAAGTGATAGTGCCTATTCGCCGGATCAGCGGATTGGTCAGGCATCAGATGCTTGGCTATGATACCATCAAACACTGTGAAGTTAGTTCCAAGGTGGTGACCAACCATGGCAGAAGATGATGTGGTGTTCGTCGGCAATAAACCAGTGATGAACTATGTACTGGCTGTAGTGACCCAGTTCAACAGCGGTGCAAAGGAAGTCAGGATAATGGCAAGAGGGCGTGCGATCTCCAGAGCTGTTGATGTCGCTGAGGTCTCACGCAGCAGGTTCCTGGGCGATGTTGTGGTAAAGGACATAAAGATATCGACCGAGACGTTGAACACGGATAGAGGGGAGACCAACGTCTCTGCGATAGAGATCGTACTTGGAAAGTGATACCTTTACAGGTCAGACGCCCCTTTCGCGCATTGGTGTTATCTCCTCAGGGCGCGGAGAGAATCTCAGGTACATAATAAAGGCCACCAGATCAGGTTACCTGAGGGCAGAGGTGGTTATTGTTCTGACCAACAAGCCGGACGCTGGAGCTCTCAGAATAGCCAGGGAGTTCGGTGTCCCGGCTGAGTTCGTCGATCCGGGAGGCCTGTCCAGGGAGGAGTATGACAGGCATCTCATCAAAAGGCTCGATGATGCCAGGGTCGATCTGGTGGTTCTGACAGGCTACATGCGCATCCTGTCGCCTGAGTTTGTGCGGCACTACAGGAACAGGATCCTGAATATACATCCTGCGCTTCTCCCCTCATTCAGAGGGGTGGATGCCTTCCAGCAGGCTCTGGACTACGGGGTGAGATGGACCGGAACGACGATACACATCGTCGACGAGGAGGTCGATCATGGCCCCATCGTGTACCAGGTGCCGGTTCCGGTGAAACCGGATGACACACATGAGAGCCTCAAGGCCAGGATCCAGAGGGCGGAGTACAGGGCGTATCCCAGGGCCATCAAGATGTTTCTCGAGGGGAAGCCGAGAATAGAGGGACGGAGAGTGGTGTTTGAGAGGCAGGTGTCTGATCGCAAGGGTGCTTGAGCTGGGGCGTTGGATGCAGCAACCAGGCATCAGGAGAGAGGGAGGCGGCAGATGGACGTTCTGTGGGCGCCTTGGCGCATCGATTACATACTGAGTGAGAAGGGTAAGGGCTGCATCTTCTGCGAGAAGCCCAGGGAGAACAAGGACCGCGAGAACCTGATACTCCACCGTGGAAAGAACCACTTTGTGATAATGAACGCCTTTCCGTACAACAACGGCCACATGATGGTCGTCCCCTACCGTCACACATCGACGCTATCGGGATGGAGCGGGGATGAGCTTCAGGAGTTCATGGAGCTTGCTGATCTTTGTGTATCCGTGCTCCAGAGGACAATGCGGCCTGATGGCTTCAATTTGGGTATAAACATGGGCGAGGTGGCAGGCGCAGGCATCGCGGAGCACATCCACCTTCACATCGTTCCGAGATGGAAGGGCGATACGAACTTCATGCCTGTTCTCGCTGACACGCGTGTGATACCGGAGCACATCAGGGCCACCTACGAGAAGCTTCTGCAGAACCTGAAACTTGTGATGCAGGAGAAGTAAGGAAGTCGTCTCGAAACCAGCCGGCCACTGGCTGTGACATGATGTCCTGCCATGCATTTGGGTTCCAGGTGCTTAATCATATCCATCGATGGCAAATGGATGTTTTGAGACAGGTTCAAGGATAAAAGTAGGAACAGATCTTGTCATGCAGTCGCAATTTGAAAAGATCTCTTTAAAGCCTTGAGTAGAGTGCTATGGGATCTCCAGGTCAGGCCATTCCAGCAGGCTCAAGGGCCAGGGTCGTGAAGGCCCGCCTCATAAATTGTGAGCAGCGCCCTTCGGGCGCGCATCTCACACCCCCAATTTTGAGATTATGCTCTGGGTGATTATCTGCCCCTGTGACTCCTGTGCTGAGGCGCTTCCTGATTCCACTCTCTGGAAGCTGGAGGGAAGCGAGAGGGGCATGTAAGCTGAGCTCCGATCGAGGCCGAACTTGTACACGGTCTCCCTCTCAAGCATCATGCTCGTCCAGACCGTCGGGCTGACGTTCTTCGCAGTGAGTGTGCCCATTGCGAATGTCGTATCTCCAAGCCTGACCGGGCTCTCGAACTTGAGCGGGAATGTGTTGAACCATATGCTCATGCTCTTGCTGGCCTCTGTGCTGCCTGTACCCTTCTCGATATAGGTGTTCCAGTAATTCTGAACGTCCTGCTGGAAGCTGCCTGTGTCCGGACCGTTGAGGTAAATCAGCTGGTTTCTGCTGTACTGAGGCTCGGACATGGCATCCGCAGCTGCCCCCCCGACCAGGCACAGCAGTAATAATAATGCCATACATCTCATATTTTGATGTACCCCCATAATATCTGGCTTTGTATCGCCATCGGTCCCAACCTATTTATGTCTATCCGTGGAGCCGATTGCACATGCAGGGCTGCTTTGAGATCCTACACAAAGACCTGGCCGGCAGGATAGGGAGGCTTCACACGCCACATGGCACTGTGGAGACGCCGGCGCTCATGCCTGTGGTGAATCCACACGTCCTTCTGCTCAGCCCACAGGAGCTGGTTGATCTCGGCGCTGAGATGATCATAACAAACAGCTACATCATCCACCAGGACCCCATCCTAAGGGATACGGCGCTCGAGCGCGGGGTCCACGGGCTTCTGAATTTCGACGGACCTGTGATGACAGACTCGGGCGCATTCCAGCTCTCTGTTTACGGCGATGTGGAGGTAGAGCCGCTTGAGATACTTGAGTTCCAGCAGGAGATCCGCTCAGACATCTCTGTGCCGCTGGACATACCAACCGCTCCTGATGCTCCGAGAGAGCAGGCCGGGAGGGAGCTCGCTGAGACGGAGAGGAGGCTCAGGGAGGCGGTGGCACACAGGAGAGAGGACCTCCTTATTGCAGGGCCTGTGCAGGGCGGCATCTACCCTGATTTAAGAGAGTCTTCGGCGCGCAGGTTGAGGGAGATGGGCTTTGATGTGTACCCGATCGGCGCGGTCGTCCCGCTCATGGAGAGCTACAGGTTCAGGGAGCTTGTGGATCTCATCGTTGCATCGAAGATCGGCCTGGGTCCGGGGGTGCCTGTCCACCTCTTCGGCGCCGGCCATCCAATGGTCTTCGCACTTGCTGCAGCCCTGGGGTGTGATCTCTTCGATTCCGCGGCGTATGCACTTTACGCTCGTGATGGGAGGTACCTCACACCAACCGGCACATACAGGCTTTCTGAGCTGAGGTACCTGCCGTGCTCGTGTGATGTGTGCAGAGAACACACGCCTGAATCTCTCGGTGAGGACCCGAGGAGGGTGGAGCTCCTCGCCCGTCACAACCTCTTGGCATCATTCCAGGAGATCAGGGCTGTGAGGCAGAGCATCCACGAGGGATCCCTCTGGGAGCATCTGGAGAGAAGGTGCAGATCCCACCCGAGGATGTATCAGGCGTTCAAACACCTCTCAAGATACGCAGAGTATCTGGAGAGGCTTGACCGTGTTTCGAAAACGACTCCGTTCTATCTCAGCACAGAGTCTGCGAGGAGGCCTGAGGTCATCAGGTACCGGAACAGGATCTGCAGGATTGAGCTCAGTGGAAGGGTCCTGGTGACGGACAGGCATCCCGAAGAGGAGGATCGCACCAGGTATGATCACATCCTGGGTTTCCTGCCTCCTTTTGGGCCTTACCCGCTGGGTCTGGAGGAGATGTACCCGCTGAACGCTGAGATGCCTGATGAGATGGACGATAATGCGGTAAAGGAGGCGCTCGATACGCTGCGATCGCTCATCAGGGAGAACCCTGGCGCGGAGTTCCATGTCGAGATAAGCTTTCTGGAGGGCTCCAGGGATGAAGTTCTTTGAGGTCCTCAGAAGGGACGGCCCGGCGCGCCTTGGCAGGCTGATGCTCGATCGGAAGATCACAACTCCATGCATCATGTCGTCAGAGGACTATGTGAGCGCGGGAAGCGTCTTCAGGTACAGGAACCTCGATGAGGCGAGGGATGCCATGAGATCCCTGGCGAAGTCCCTGCCTGAGGGGAGGCTGGTCGTTCTTCCGCATCCATCTGATGTGGCTCAGGATATCGATACAGACGTCGACGCGCCAAAAGCTCTGGTCACAGACATCTCATCCGTTAAAAAAGATGCTCTAAAGGATGCGGACGTGTATGTTCTCAGGGCAGCGGGGACCATCGCAGGCGCGAGGGATCTCGTCGATACGCTGATATGCATACGTGAGTCGATACCTCCGGACTCCGCGCTTTACACCCCTGCGCTCGCAACCCCATCGAATCTCTCACTGCTCGTCTATCTGGGCGTGGACATCGTTGACTCGGTCAGGGTGGAGATGGACGGTCATTACGGCAGGTATCATACCAGGGATGGAGTCTTCCAGAAAGACGAGCTCCCGGAGCTCCCGTGCATGTGTGAGCACTGCTCCTCCGGAGAGATAGCGGCGCACAACATTTTGAAGCTGGAGGAGGAGCTGGTCTGGGTCAGGGAGTGCATCAGATCCGGCACTCTGAGAGATTATGTGGAGCGTCAGGTCAGGTGCATGCCGTGGATGACCGCGGCGCTGCGGCTGGCGGACAGAGAGGAGCGGTACCTGGAGCGCAGGACGCCGACGCACAGGGGGAGTGTGATGTATGCGAACACCTCTGAGTCGCTCCACAGGGTTGAGGTCAGGCGGTTCGTGAGCAGGGTGCTCACAAGGTACAGGCCGCCTGAGAGCGATGTTCTCCTCCTGCTTCCATGCTCTGCCCGGAAGCCCTACTCAGAGTCGAGGAGCCACAGGCTCTTCCGCTCTGTCATGGGAGGGATGCGGAGATTCGTCCACGAGCTCATCCTGACCTCGCCGCTCGCCATAGTTCCAAGGGAGCTCGAGGATGTGTACCCGGCGGCGCACTACGACACGCCCGTGACAGGCGTGTGGGATTTAGAGGAGAGGGCGTGGGTCATCAACTCCCTCAAATCGTACCTGGAGAACCACAGGTACTCACGCATCGTCGCGCATCTCGAGGGCGAGCTCTGCGATACACTTCGTGATGGCGGAATCGATGCGATATACACGGGAGGCGGAACAGGTCCGGAGGAGCTCGAGAGGCTCAGAGAGGCGCTGGAGGTGGCGTGCACGGACGCAAGGCCGATCGGGAACCTCAGGCTCCAGGAGTTCAGGGCGAAGGCAGACTACTACTTCGGAGCCGGCGCGGGAGATGCTCTCATTCAGGGCGCGAGGGTGAAGGGGAACAGGCTCTCCGATTCATCAGGGAGCACGCTCGCATCGATCAGCACCGGCAGGCTCGCGCTCACGCTGGAGGGGGCGCGGAGGCTCCTCCCGCTCAACGTCTACAAGGTCTGCATAGGTGATTTCATCCCCAGAGGATCGGTTCTTGCGCCCGGGGTGGTCGAGGCTGACGAGCAGATCCGGCCGGGGGATGAGGTGATCGTTGTGGGTGATCGTTTCCTCGGGACCGGAAGGACCAGGATGAGCGGATGGGAGATGGTCGCCTCCAGGCGCGGCGTGGCCGTGGAGCTGCGTGAGGGGGCGGAGGTTTGAGAATGCGGTCGAAGCAGTTTCATGAGGAACGTCACACATAGATGCGCATAAAAAGATGGAACCCCTTCAGGGTCCGTCTTCGAGGTTAAACAGATGCAGTCGTGAGATCACATCACAGGCCTCGGGTAGATCGTCTCATCCCTTGAGTAGTGTATCTCGAAGAACCTGCTTTTTGCGGGGCTGGCGGTAACCGCTGTCTCTCTGGATTCTGTCACAGATTCACGGTTTCCTGAAATCGATGTGATGTTTCCGAGGAAGTGGGGATCCGGGTTTGTGAGTGTGGCTATGAAGCTGCCCCGCCATGCTCTGCCATCCGATGATGCTGCCACGAAGCTTCCTCTGAGCAGGCCGGAATCCTGGCTGCTGCCTTTGAGGGAGATTATGAGAACACGCCTCCGGTACATCGTTGCCGTGATCTCGAAGCCCTCCTGGGCATATGTGCCTGTGATCTTCCCCTCCATCTGCTCCGGCTCCTCGATGTATGCATCTCCTGTTATCACTCCACCGTTCTGGATGATGGAGAGGATCGAGCCTCCGAGCATATCAGATGTGGTTGACCATGCGACATCGTACCTGAAGTCCCAGAGCCCGGTGATCCCTGCTGCCTGTGAGGGGAAGACCGAGACCAGGATCATCACAATCAGGGCGGCACCTCTGCTCGCACTCATCATCTGATGATTGGATGCTATTATTTATAAGATGCACTTTGGATTGATCCATGGTGGAGATCAGGGATCCCGTTCACGGGTATGTGAATATAGATGGTCTTTGTCTATCGCTGCTGGACGCCCCGCAGCTTCAGAGGCTTCGCTGGATCAGGCAGCTCGGGCTTGCATCTCTCGTGTATCCAGGAGCGTCTCACTCCAGGTTCGAGCACAGCCTGGGCTCATATCATCTTGCAGTAATCCTGAGCGACCGGCTGGGGCTCGACGATGATGACGGGATGAAAATAAGGGCTGCGGCGCTTCTCCATGACATCGGCCACGGCCCCCTCTCACATGTGACGGAGCCGATGCTATCCAGGTACCTTCGCCGCGGGCACGAGAGCATCATGGATCTGCTCAGATCCGAGGAGATCCGCACCCGCCTTGAGGAGTACGGGATAACGCCTGAGGAGATGCAGAGGCTCATAAAAGGCGGTACAGAGCTGGGGAAGATAATCTCAGGTGAGATAGATGTGGACAGGATGGATTATCTAATAAGAGATGCGCACTACACAGGCGTTGCTTATGGGGTGTTCGACCACCTCAGGCTCATGGAGAGGATGCACCTATCAGGAGGCAGGCTCATGATCGACTCCGGGGGTGTGCATGCCGCAGAGTCACTTCTGCTCTCAAGGCTTCTCATGCAGCCCACTGTGTATCAGCACCACGTATGCAGGATCTCCGAGTGCATGGTTGCAGGTGCGCTGAGATGGATGGTTGAGGATCTCGGCTTTGATCCAGCATCAATTCTGAGAATGGATGACTTCGAGCTCTTTGCGGCCATGAGATCCGCGGGAGGGTATGCTGCTGAGATCGCAGAGCGAATCAAGACCAGGCGGCTCTTCAAGAGGGCGCTGTACGTCGGCGCAGAATCCCTGGAGTTTGTGCCAAAGGCTGGAAGTGAAAGGAGGCTTGCTGAGGAGATAGCATCAGAGGCAGGTGTCGATCAGAGGTACGTGCTCCTGGACAGCCCGCCGGCCCCTGAGGTTCCGGAGGGGAGGTTCCCCGTGATGATCGACATGGAGGTTCTGCAGCTGCGCGAGGTCTCGCCTGTGATAAGGATGCTGGAGGATGCACACAGGGCGACCTGGAGGCTCGGCGTCTACACACTCCCGGAGCACAGGGAAAAGGTCGCAAGAGCTGCGGAGCGCTGCCTGGGGGTGAGAAAGCCCCCTGTCCAGCACACGCTCGATTCGCTGTGAATTTGCAGCAAAACATCCAGATAAAAAGGGCTGTGGCCCCGATTCACTGAACGGGCTCCGCGGACCGGCATCCATCGGCAGCATGATGCATCTGCCCTGCGAATATCAGTGATGTGAGCACCAACAGAAGAGAGATGAGGTTAGGGACGTGAAATTTTCACTCCTCTTCCTCGGACATCATGTTCTTCATGCCCTCTGCGAGATCAGCGATGATCGGCTCCATCGCATCCCTGACGTCCGGCCTGTACTTCACAAGCATGTCTGTGATCAGCGGTATCCCTATGAACTTGAGTGAGGCGTTGAGCTCGGCCATCTCATCCGAGATCTCCGCGAGAAGAGATGCGATCTCCTCCAGGCTCTCCTTTATGCTCTCCATGCCCTCATCCTTTGATTGCTTTGCCATGTGTTCACCTTGGCCCATACTTTCGAAATATAGTATATGTAGCTGACGAGCTGGAGGCATCATGGTGAGAGACGCTGTCCTGGAGAGAGCCGCTGGCCCCAAACCACAAACCATCAGGTCAGCCTGGAGAAGCACTCCTTGCACACGATCTTGCCGTTAACGAGCCTGCCCCTGATCTCCATGAAGCTCTCGCCGCACTCCTGACACCTTAGGGAGGGGTATATCCTTGCTCTTGGAGGCTCTGTGATATCCACCTCTCTCACCGAGAGTATGCTCTCCTCAGGAGCGCTCAGTATCGCTTCCATGGCCTTTGATCTCGCCTCCTCACCTCTTCCCGCGCCAAATATCTCCTGCAGGATCTCATCCCTGAAGTAGATCCTTATGGCCTTCCCGTCGCCCCTGTGGTAGAATGTGAAGACCTGCTTGCCGTTATCAACGAATATCAGATTTCCCTTGCCGAAGGTGCATCCCAGCATCTCCTGAATCGCGTCGACGCTGCATGAGTTGTTCTCGACGACCGCCACGAGCTCCTCGTCCTCGGATCTGCGGTAGTGGTTCATCACATATTTCGCCACCCTGTAGCCGATCGCCAGGCCTGGGCACATATGGCCGTGAAACTCGACCGTTCTTTTTAGATCCTCTTCCATGGGTGATACTGATCACATCCATGACTTCAATCTGGCGATGCCACTTCGCAGACCGTTGAGCTCAGCGAAGAATGTGGATCTGCTGCGTGAAGCTGCAGGTGTAGTGATGGGACAAGCGGAGAATGAGAATTCCTGAGAAGTCGTCCTGAGATCGCGATGCGGTCGCGTCGATGCGATCGCGTGGGAGGTCCAGGTGGCGTATAAGCATCATGGAGATCGAATGCAGCCCTGCAGACCTCCTCTGTGAGATCCGGGGGATCTCTTCAGCGATTCGAGCCCGCAATCATATCTTCAGGAGACTTTACGCTGAATGCCCTGAATGAGCGCATCTCTTCTCTCTTTCAGAGAGCTCATAACTTCATCCCTCCCGGAGCCTGTTGCGAGAATCGATAGCACGGGTTCCCCCATCCCGATCACCGATCCTGGTGTGGGGACGTCTGCTATGCATGAGGTTATCCTTCTGAGATCGCGGTCTATACGGATGAGCCCGCTGGAGTAGAGGACAGCCCTGCCTGCGAAGCGTGCCTCCCTCCCCACCTCAGGTAAACGTCCTTCAAAGGCGTTGAGATGCGCCTGGAAGAGAGAGATCTCTGTCGAGAGCTCCACAGAATCAAGACTGCCCTGGAAGCGCGGGTTCACCTCAATGACCACGGCGTCATTTTCTGTGAGAATGAAGTCAACACCGTTCGAGCCGACGAGCTCGAGCCCTGCGACGATCTCCTCGGCGATGCGGGCGATTCGCTTTCTCGTATCCTCATCCACATCCAGCGGCGTTATATTTCCGCAGTATCTGAAACCATCCGCGTTCAGCCATGCTGCTCCTGAGAGCTGCTCGTTGACAGCTATGGTCCTGGCATCCGAGCCATCGCATATCACAGAGGCGCTTGCAGGAACCCCCTCCACGAACTCCTGGGCGATGTAACCTGGAGGGACTGCTCCGCCCTCGAAGATCCTGCACCCGCAGCCACCGGCGCCGATCCTCGGTTTCAGCATCATCCTGCGATCGTCTGGTGGATCCCCATCCCATGTGTCTGGGTGAGGATACCCCCTCTCCTCAAGCCATCTCGCAAGCCAGAGCTTATCCGAGACCCTCAGAATCCGGTCCGGGCTGTTGTTCATCACACTGTACCCATTTATGCGTACGGTCTCAACGCCCGGTCCCAGGACCACGGCATCGGGATCGACTCTCTCAATGATCGCATTTATCCTCTCAGCATCGAGTAGATCCTCGATATGGAGCCTGTGAGCCTCCACAGCCTCAACGAGATCGAGATCGCAGTAGCAATCGACAGCGACCACAGAGTGCCCTGCCCTGAAGGCTGAGATGGCGATGTTCCGGACGCTCTGACCTATCACCAGGATGCGCATTTGATCCTCCGGGTTCTCCTTCACATCAGATCCGGCGGGTGGAGGAGGTCTTGGCCTTTAGACCTGATCAGGCTAAGAGATGCTGATCACAGCGATTCGCTCCATCTGAGAAGGAGCGGCCATGTTTCTGCTATACTTTCTTGGTGAATAAATTAGTGTTTCCAGCAGCCGCACTGCACGGCCACCAACCTGGCAAATACCTTGCCGGGATTTTCATGACCTCCTCTCGAGAACCACCTTACCTCTGGCTGCCGGTATGACCTCCAGCCTTCCTCCGAAATCCCTGTTCAGCTCCCTGCCCATGAATAGGCGATCCAGGAACACTGCGAGAGCTGCGACCTCAGAGTGCGGCTGGTTACCTATCGCCACGTTCCAGTCCGCCATGTTGTACACATCAGGCGGGACCTTCTCAGCTCCGACCACGACCATTATTCGTTCACAGGATCTTATCTCCTCTATCACATCATCTATCCTGCTTCCGTACATCGTGAGGTGCACTATCTTTCCCCCGGAATCCCTGAACCTTCTGAGCTCGTCCCTCCAGACGATGCCGTCTGCAACACTGAATGATCCGCCCCATCGATTCACAACATCTCTGAGGCTCTCAACAACGCCCTCATCTCTTCCATCTATGAGAATCTCATCGGCGCCGAACGCCCTCGCCACCAGCCCCACATGTGTTGTGATCCTCTTGTCCCTCTCAGGGCGATGGCCCAGGCGGAGGACGGTTATTCGCATGATCACACACATCCGAGGATCGGGTTTATAGAGGTTGGGGTATGGTGCCTTCAGGCAGGAGAGCGGTAAAGCGCGCATTGGCATCCATCCGGCATTCGCGACGATTTCCATGCGCTCGACAGCTTTAAATGGTCCGCCAGCCAAGTAAACAAAGATGTACGAAGATCTTGATGAGGATTTGCCTGAGATCTACCTGGCCCTCCTTGAGGATGAACGGAGGCGCAGGTATCTCAAGGAGATCAGCGAGTGGCTTGTGGAGGAGTATTACACCCCTTATCAGGCGTCGTGATATGGAGTATGGAGCTTTTTGGAATATGTGCCGGATGTGGCAGGGCTGCAAAGCTCTACACATGCCAGCTTTGTGGCGGTCTCTTCTGTATTGATTGCTTCGTCCCTGAGCTGGGCGTCTGTAAGAGGTGCGCCAGAGGAAGAAGGACTGGAGAAAACTATTTTTATAGACATTTCTCAGCGTGGGGGTCGCGCCTCAGGCATGCCGCTGCATTTAACAGCCATACGAGTGAATCCACACATCGGTCGCGAAGCCTTTTCGGGACGGGCGTTCGCGAAAACACATGCATTTCACAGGTGTCGATTCACACCAGGATGGGAGTGAATGAATGAATCTACACTGGTTCAGCCCTGTGAATACTACTAAGACTACTAATAGGAATTTTAAGCCTCTGAATACAAAAAAGAGCGATTTATAACTGTTTTTATCTTGTATATACAGCTTAGCACTCTCGTAAACTTTATATACCATCGTGCCATGATGTTTGAGTGTTAAGAGGGGACTAAAATACTGCCTGATGAGCGTGATCGCATTCGATCTGAATGCCATCACCGGGCATAAAAGGGGTAGCAACCTGGGGAGGTGCACGATTAATTATTATAGATTGGACTTTCTGGAAGAAGGGAGCCTGAAGGTCTGCTTTGTATGCGGAAGGGAGTAGCAATGAATGTCCGCTTTGAAGGGGGCGGACAACGGGAAAGCGACCTCGTGCTGCAGTATACACTGCAGCAAATCCACTCAGGATGTGAAGGGCATCCGGCAAGGTACTTCAGATAAGTATCTGAGTTAAGAAACAGTCTTACGCATGTATATTTATTGAGTGAAAATAGACAGGGGCTTGGATCTCGATGAGAGGCCGCATCAAGCTGTTTACGATACCAGTTGATCTTGAGAATGCAGCGAAGTATAATATACAAGCTGGTTCAGACCACATTGTGAATTGTCGAAGTGTATGTAACAGGGACAGGCCCCGTCAGATGATACATGCACTCCAGATCCACATGTGAGGTCTGTCTGTGAAAATCGCAATAGAGATCGACGATAATGGTCTCAAGGCCAACATGTCGTTTGAGTTCGATAAGAAGTGCATGGATGTGGCGGCATTACGTGAGATGCTCGCGGACAAGATTGTGGATATTCTGAACATCTCCGGCGTGATCTCAGAGAGCGCGCGGCCGGTTGCTGAAGAACAGCCGAAGACGCTGATGGACAGCCTCGCCGAGTTTATAAAATATGAGTTTCGCGATCAGTGGTTCACATCCCAGCAGCTCAGAGAGAGGTATGAGACCGTCCGTGACGATATCAAGCTGAGCACGGTCTCGACCTACCTCTCCAGAATGCACCAGGATGGCATCCTCGACAGGAGAGGGAACAGAAACAACAGGGAGTACCGCCTGCTTCCGACTGCATCTGTGGAAAGCGCGGCTTACTGCAGAAAGAAACAATCCGCGTCAAAGCTTTAGATGCTGAGGAGTCCAGCTTTTGTGGATTCGAGCAAACGCCGAAGCTCGGATCGCTCTTATCCATCAGATAACTTGCCCGAAGAGGCACCAGTCATGCCATGCGCTCGTGGCGAGCGGATGAGTCCATTCAGCAACCGGCTTGTACGTCCTTCAAGTTGCTGAATACATAAGAGCGGCTCGGATCATACCGATGCAGCTTTTGAACTTCGCTCTTATGTGTTCGGCAACTTGCAGGTCGTGTAATGTGGTTTCTGAACGCACTTATTCATTAACCAAGAATGCATTGCAGAACCAGTGCTTCTACGGGCAAGTTATCATATGGACAAGAGCGTTGAACTTTACCTGTCAATTCAAGAAATCTCTTCATTTGTTCTCTGCCCAGGTTCGGAGGGTGAGCTCTTTCGGTTTTTGGTCGTGTACTTGTATCACTGAATTCGGAGACCTGAGACCCGTGGGGTTCGGGCAGTACCATGCCGATGCATGCCGAATCCTGATGGTCAGTTCGGTGATACGAGGCACAACCCGTTTTTCTCCAGCGGGCTCTTTTCGCCTCTGATTTTGGATCGCGCCCAGAAGGGTATAACTTTCCCCGGATGGAATCGCTTGCCCCTGCCCGAATACCGGAATCTGCATGACCCTCTCCCACCAGGGAGGGGGAAGGGTTTATACTATACTGCGCATCTCTCATCGGGGGCAGTCTGTGTCGTACGATCCAGTTTCAAAATGGGAGGAGTTCATCCGCTCCAGGTACTGGGACGCTCTCCTGAAGCTGGCGGAGTCGTATCCATCAACAAGAAGCCTGATCGTGGATTTTGCGGATCTCGACAGATATGACACAGAGTTCGCGGACGACCTTCTTGAGAATCCTGATGTGATGCTGGACGCCGCTCACACTGCCCTTCAGGAGATAGTGCTTCCTGTGGATGTGGATCTGAGCGGGGCGCATGTGAGGGTCGTGAACCTGCCGCAGCACCTCAAGACAAGGGATCTCAGAAGCGATCACATCGGGAAGCTCATAGCCATCGAGGGCCAGGTCAGGACAGCAACAGAGGTCAGGCCGAAGATACTCAGGGCTGCATATGAATGCCAGCGGTGCGGGCATGTCTTTTATGTCGATCAGTCGGGGACGAAGTTCGTCGAGCCGTATGAGTGCCCAAACGAGGCATGCGACAGAAGAGGGCCGTTCAGATTGCTCCCGAAGAGATCGCACTTTGTCGACGCGCAGAAGGTTCGCGTTCAGGAATCGCCGGAGGATTTAAGGGGCGGGGAGCAGCCCCAGACACTGGACGTGGAGCTTGGCGACGATCTAGTGGGGAGGATCTTCCCCGGGGACAGGGTGATCATCAACGGGATCCTGCGGTCGTATCAGAGGACGACACAGAGCGGAAAGAGCACGTACTTCGATCTGTTTCTTGATGGAATCAGCATCGAGATGATGGAGCAGGAGTTCGAGGAGATCGAGATATCGCCGGAGGATGAGAAACGAATTCTGGAGCTGAGCAGAGATCCAGACGTCTACGGAAAGATAGTGAGATCGATCGCTCCATCCATCTATGGCTACGAGGATGTGAAGGAGGCCCTGGCCCTCCAGCTCGTCTCCGGCTTCTCTAAGCGGCTTCCCGACGGGGCAAGGATCAGGGGGGATATCCACATACTCCTGGTTGGAGACCCGGGGGTTGCAAAATCGCAGCTTCTGAGGTACATGGCGAAGCTCTCCCCAAGGGGCATATACACATCGGGGAAGAGCTCGACATCAGCCGGCCTCACAGCGACTGCGATAAAGGACGAGCTCGGAGATGGGAGGTGGACCATAGAGGCCGGCGCTCTGGTGCTTGCTGATAAGGGCATCGCTGCGGTGGACGAGATGGACAAGATGAGCCCAGACGACCGCTCGGCTCTGCACGAGGCCATGGAGCAGCAGACGATCAGCGTTGCAAAGGCAGGCGTCATGGCAACCCTGAAATCGAGATGCGCACTGCTCGCAGCGGCAAACCCGAAGATGGGGAGGTTCGACAAGTATGAGCCGATAGCGCCGCAGATAAACCTCACTCCGGCCCTGATGTCCAGGTTCGATCTGATATTCGTTCTGACCGATGAGCCGAATGCTGAAAGGGATGCGCACATAGCCACGCACATACTGAGGAGCAACTATGCCGGGGAGCTCTCGAGCCAGAGGAGCATCAATCCATCAATAAACGATGAGGATATCGAGAGCGCCACTGAGATCATAAAGCCGGAGATAGAGCCGGAGCTGCTCAGGAAGTATGTGGCCTATGCCAGGAAGAACATATTCCCGACGCTCACAGAGGTGGCGATGGAGAGGTTCAAGGAGTACTACATCAACCTCAGGAGCCAGGGGCAGGATGGAAACAAGCCGGTGCCTGTAACTGCGAGACAGCTCGAGGCGCTCATACGTCTCGGGGAGGCCAGCGCCAGGCTGAGGCTCAGCAATCAAATCACGGAGAAAGATGTCGATCGGGTTATAAGAATCGTCGAGTCCTGCCTGAAGAAGGTGGGTGTCGATCCGGAGACGGGGATGCTGGATGCAGATGTGATCAGCATAGGGATAAGCAAGAGCACTAGGGACAAGACAAAGATGATGCTGAACATAGTCAGGGAGCTCGGAGGTAAAGAGGGCGCCCAGATCGATGACGTCCTCGACAGGGCTGTGGCCGAGGGCATAGACAGGGAGAGGGCGGAGGAGATAATCTCGCGCCTGAGGCAGGAGGGATCCCTGATACAGACGAGCAGGGGCACTCTGAGGGCCGTGTGACTGGGGCTGAGATCTCTCCTCTCAACTGAAAAAGCCAAAAGATTGTGAACGTTCTTTCCGAAGCGGGGCATCCGAGCGATAGTCTTAATATTTACGAAGTGGCACCCGATCTCATGCCACCGCCGGTCATAGCAACAGTCGGCGGAGGGGGCACACGGTTATACCCTCTCACGCTCCGCCAGCCGAAGCCCCTGGTGGAGGTATGCGACACTGCGATAATAGCAGTCCTCTTCAGGATCCTCGCCATTCAGGGGTGCAGGAGGTTCATACTGGGCAGCAAGGGATTCGAGAACACGCTCGCTTTGTCGAACTACTTCAAGGCAGGAGAGGGTTTCTTCAAGCGTCTTGGCATAGATGACCATGAGGAGTTCAGCTACCAGCCACAGTACGAGGATCACGGCAGCGCAGATTCCCTCAGGTACTGCATGCGATACTTCTCCATCGACGAGGATGTTCTGGTCGTATCCGGCGACAACCTCATAGATATCGACCTGGAGGACTTCATAGCGTATCACAGGCGCAGGAATCCTATCCTCACCGTGGCGCTGAAGGAGCTGCCCCGCGAGGAGAGCATCTCCCAGTACGGTGTGGCGGAGCTGGAGAGCGATATGCGCATACGCCGGTTCGTCGAGAAGCCGAAGGCAGGCACGGAGCCGAGCAGGATGATCAACACCGCCTTCTACATATTCTCCCCTGAGATAAGAGATGTCCTCGCGGAGATGGGCGACAAGTCCCGTGATATTGGGGGCGATCTCATACCGTATCTCACCGAGAACGGCTACGATGTCTGTGGCTATCCTCTCAGGGGCTACTGGATAGACATCGGCACCCCGGAGAGGCTTCTTCAGGCGACCATGAACGTCCTCTCCGGAAACGTGCGGCATTTCACCTTCCGGCACCCATACAGGGAGAACCAGTGGATTCATCCATCGACCCTGAAGCGCATAGGCCGGATGCTGGAGCGTGGCGATATCGAGCTCAGGGGCAGCGTCTTCATAGGAAGGGACTGCCGCATCGAGCCCGGCGTCGTCATAGAGAACTCGCATGTTGGGCACACCTGCATGATCGAAAGGGATGTTGAGATAAGAAACAGCGCGGTGATGAGCTTCTCAAACATAATGCACGGAGTTCGGCTGAATCGCGCTGTTGTGGGCAGATACTCCACAATCGAGGCGCACAGCATGCTGGATGCGGATCAGTCCAACGGAAGAAAAGGCATACCTGTGGTCGGCGATAATGTGCGGCTGCAGAAAGAGTCTGTTGTGGGTCCGGGCACCAGGGTTGCACCTCTGAGGTACAGCCACATGATCCTCGCCACCGGCAAGTTCCTCGAGCTCGGCTCAGACGAGAGAAACATCTACTTCACGCAGAGATCGCAAACTCCTGCATGAACACTGGGCGATCCTGCATCTGCAATCACATCCTCACGACCTCAATTCCCGCCTGCTCCAGGAACCTCAGAGCCCCCTCGTCGGGGTACTGATTCTTGTAAACAACCCTGCGTATTCTCGCGTTTATCATCATCTTGGCGCAGAGTATGCATGGCTGGTGGGTGCAGTAGAGCGTCGCGCCCTCGATGCTCACTCCATGGAGAGCAGCCTGGATTATGGCGTTCTGCTCTGCATGGACTGCACGGCAGAGCTCATGCCGCGTCCCGCTCTCCACCTTCTCTCTTAAACAGCCCACGACATCGCAGTGCTCCAACCCTGTCGGGGCTCCGTTGTAGCCTGTCGAGAGGATGCGCTTGTCCCGCACAATCACCGCGCCCACTTTGTTCCTCAGACAGGTGGATCGCTTTGACACAACCGCTGCGATCTCCATGAAGTACTCGTCCAGGCCGGGTCTGTCCATCGATTCGATATTAAACAGAGGAATTGATATCGCTTCCGGTCGCCGGGATATCCTGCGCTACCTGGCCTCAGAAAAAAGATGTTTGGAGGTATCATTTGCAGATGCAGAGGACAGACGTGGCTCTCAGGATAGAAAGTCCGCTGATGCTCGCCCCGAACTGCACCGCTACGCAGCATTCAGCATGTACAGCACCACAAATGCCATCATCCATTCCCCCTCGACGAGCATATCAAGAACCACAGGGTTCCGCCTTCTCCTCAGGTATGCGATGTATGCGTATCCGTAGAGGGTGAGGGCCAGGGCGATTCCTCTTCCATCTCCCGGCAGGAGCAGCGAGACCGGCAGGATCGTTGTGTTCAGAAGGAGCAGCAGAAGAACTGTCAGCTTCTCCCCCAGGATCACAGGCATCGTGCGCACGCCGCTGAGCCTGTCGCCAGCGAGATCGCGTATGTCGTAGAGCACTGTGTCGATGAACGTCTTGATGAATATGAAGTAGAGCACAGGGATCCAGGAATTGCTGTAACCGCTATAAAACACCGGAATGAGAACCGTTACCACTGCCCATGCAGACCCCACGACGACGTTCTTCATCACAGGTATATCCTTCAGCCTCGGCAGCCACGGAAGCAGACGCATCCCGTAAAAGGCGTTTGCGATCACCGGCACGAATACCAGAGGCAGAGCTGCAGGTCTCACATAAGCCATGATGAGTGTGGCTGCGAGGTAGGCGGAGAGCGCCAGAGCCAGAAAGATCCTCCTCCGCGAATAGAGGAACTGCTTCCTCGCCGGCATGTTCGAGACGTCCCGGTCGAGATCCACAAGCTTGTCCAGCGTGTAAACACTGAACGACACGAGAAATACCGCGAAGCAGATCGTCATGCTCGGCTCGATTCCGAGCAGGAGGCTTGCCATGTATGTTTTGAAGAAGCCTGTCCCTCCGATGAATAGAGAGGTCACAGCAAGGAAGGCAAGCAGCCTCTCCGCAGCATCCACCGCATCTCTGCACACCAGATAAAAAAACTTAAATGGAATTACCTCACGAAACTGGTTGCTCCATGTCATAAATCGATGTGAAATTGAGCTGAATTTGAAAATTATCTCTTTTAATAGGTAAATTTTGCTTGGAAATAGCTAAATTGCGTTATTTGAGCAAAAATCGGTGAGAAAAGTTGTATAATCTTGATTAAGCTCAAATTTATGTTTATCTGTGTGTTGTCCTTACTGTTTATACTTACGAAAACTGAGAAATTCGCGGCTCATCTCTTGCTATGCTCTCACAGAAGTTTGCGAGCCAGTGCCGTTCCTCTGTGGATTCCTCGAGCCCTGGTAGGTTCGCGATGGAGGTTGCCTGAGGTAGCATGTTTTTCCGGTCCCTGCTAACGAGGGCTTAATACTGAACCCATCTCAAAACAGCCGCCCCGATGGTCGCAACAGGTCCTGGAAGCAAGAGGCACTGCATCAGAAATTGCTGACGCTCTTATGTATTCAGCAACTTGAAGGACGTACAAGCCGGTTGCTGAATGGACTCATCCGCTCGCCACGAGCGCATAGCAGGACTGGTGCCTCTTCGGGCAAGTTATCTGATGGATAAGAGCGATTGCTGATGCAGCTTCGATACGACTTCTGACTCAAGGGAACTCGGGAAGGAGCAGGGGGTGCTTGAAGCGGCAGATCCTGCACCTATCTCAGCCCTCTCCGCATGGCCTCAAGCCTTCTGATGCTGGAGTAGTATCCTGCAACCAGGAAAATCCCTGCAGCCAGGAGAAGCACAAAGAAGTAGCCGAGGATCTGGGGGGCGTCGTTCCTGTAGAATCCGACCTCGACGATTGAGTCCCTCTCCAGCCTCCAGACAACAACCGTGCGGTTGCCCTCGATGATCTCATACGGCTCCGGTCTTGGAATGCCAAGAGCCCTGGCGCCCGTTGTGTAACCCTCCGGAATCATGACTACGACAGTTCCGTTCAGAATGACAGGAGATACGAACTGCTGTCCCCGCATGGGCACCTCGTACCTCAAAAGACCGGACACCACCTCTTCAGCGGCGATCCTGTACCTGTAAACGCCCCTCCAGAAGCTCTCGTCCACGCTGCATCTCACAGCATGTGAGTCGCTCATCAAGGAGATGTTCTCAATTCTTGCTATCGCCGTGATGTTGAAGATCTTTCCGGATACAGGCTGCTCTATCACAGCTCTGCCTCCGGCCAGATCCACAACCGTAGCATTGTTCAGATCGATGGATCGCGAGCCGGATGTGAGGATGAGAAGAGATGCAGCAAGCGCGAAAAGCACCGCGCGATCGGAGCAAGCTGATGAACATCGCACCCCTCGGCCCTCACCCTGAGCCGGTGCTGTGTATCCTGAAGACCTCTCCCTCATCGATATCTATCCTGCACCCCAGGATCCTCTGCGCAGTCCATATGTTCGTTCTTGTGTGGCTTGATATCTCCCGCGCTGTGTACTCACCGCCAGCGAGCGCGATATAGGGTATGAGCTGATCCGCGAGATGAACGTCCACCGACGCCCCAGCTCTCATCTCCTCGATGATGGTGTTCGCGGCCTCTCTACCGACGTCCTCTGCGCGAACGCCCCTCTCGCCGAGCGCGCTCGATCCCCTGAACCCGGACCAGAGCGTTATCCCGCTTCCAGGGGATGAAGAGCTCACCGTCTGGGTTTCTATTCTTGCCTCATATCCGTTCTCCCTCAGCAGCTCGAGCGCAGCATCAGCCTGACGCCTCGCCACATGCTCAGGAAGGGATCCGCAGTGTGATATCCCGCGGATGCTCTCATCGATGCGCTCCACCCTGGCATGCCTGAGTTTGGACGGGCTTGTGCTCAGCACCACAACCCCTCCACCCCTCGGATAGTATCCGCGCCGCTCGCACCTGAAGCTGGCAGCAACACCAAAAAGACGCATCGCCGGAAGTGCCACATACTCCAGATAATCGACAGTCGGGCTCCACCGGACGTCTGTGCCGCCCCTGACTGTAACTGTGACAGGCCCCTCCGCGGCTGTGAGTGCAGGAAGGAGACACTGTATCAGAAGAGTGACACTCCCCGCGGTGCCTATATCCACGTCATAGCTTCCTGCAGATATTCTGCCCGGGATGAACTCGATCTCCTCAGATTCGAGATGCACCCCTCTCGTCTCGGCTCTCGATATCCTTGCCAGGGCCTCGATTGCTCTGACATGTTGCGCTGCGAGCCCGGGCTTCGGCCTGTTGCGGCGGATGTTCTTTATTCTGACAGGGATGCCGGTGAGGGCGGAGAGCGCCACAGAGGTCCTCACGATCTGGCCGCCGCCCTCGCCGTACGACCCGTCGATCTCGATCATCTGCGGCTTCTTCATCTCACTGCTTCATCATACTCTCTGAGAAACTCGTCGCAGAGATCAGCTATCCGGGCGGAGGCATCTCTGATCACATCAAGAGGATCCGCGCCCCTCGTCTTGAGCCTGAAGATGGGGTTGTCCATTATCGGGAACTTCGCGTCGTAGGTGGCTATCACAACCCTCTCATCCTTCAGCAGCTCGCTTCTCAGGAGGTTGAGCAGCGTGTGCCGCTCCCCCTCAAACTCTATCCTGAGCTCATCCTCAGTCTTCTTCAGAACCTTCAGGTTCAATGCATGCCCCCTAAACAAGCCCTGTGCCGTAGTAGGTGCTCAGCTTTCTCATCTCCGTGCGTTTGCATTCAGGACACTCCAGGCGGCCGTCTTTTTTCACAAGTGGCGTCGTGCAGCTGCTGCAGTACGCCTTTATCACTCCCATGTCCTCCGGCTCCGTCGAGAGCCGCATCTGTCTCGCATCTATGACCTTTGCCCTGACGATATCCCTGAGGCTGAACATCTGCTTCAGGTCCTTGACATAGGAGCTTTTCACATTTGATATGTGTATGGTTGCATCCAGCTCCGGAAGCGGCCTGGACTCGTAGCCCTTCTTGAACGCGAGCGCCAGTATCACAAGGTTCTCCTTTATATCGACGACCTCTCCGACGACGACGTCCCCGTTCTCCACCCTGGGCAGGGCGTTGCTTCTCGGTATCACACTCGCAAGGCGGCTCTCAGGATCGATATCGACCACGCCAGTGGTTGATGCGTATATGTTGCCGCCGGAGACGTATGTATCGTGCCCCGGGACGAACTCCTCGGCCGAGCCTATCCTGTCGCCCGGCAGGACCAGGGCTCTCCCCATCTGCTTATCCTTGACTTCATCGGTTGTGCCTGACATCTGATCACTACTTGCACACAATCCTATATAACTCAACCTCTATCCATTCCACATCTTTCCTGTGGAACTCGAATGTTCTTTTAATTGGAATTCTTGCTTTATATACTTCCTCAACCCTGCAGGGATGGACGAAGCTCCGAACAAAGTTCAGGCTTCCTGCATTGTGTATGGTATATATGACATCTGCGATCTCCACAGCCCTCCTGAGAAACGCCCGATCGCCCCGGCTGGCATGCTGTGCGCCAAAAGGAGGGTTCATGATGATGGTTTCTACCCTGCGGAACGCGATGCTCTCGATATCCCCCAGGACGAAGTCCACATACACGCCGAGCATCTCGGCATTCTCACGCGCGATCCTCAGCGCCTGAGGATCGATATCCACCCCACATGCCCTCGCTCCCAGAAGCGCGGCACCGATCGCCAGGATGCCTGTGCCACAGCCGAGGTCCAGGACCTGGGATAGCTCGCCTCGCATGTGAGCGATGTGGAGCAGATCTGATGCGAGCGATGGAGGGGTCATGTACTGCTCCATCGCCGCAGATGGGCTTGTGAAGCCCCTCACGCGCTGAAGCAGGATCTCAAGCTGCCTCTTCCTCATCGCCACAGATGTTGTATGAGGCCATATTTATCTGAGCTCTCCCATGGGCGCGCATTTTTGGCCAGATTGACATCCCGCCCTCATGGAGATCTCACCTCGCGAGCAACCTATGGTTAACAGCTCAGCGCGTAGTAGTACTCTCCAGCCTCTCTCTGGGCCCTGTCCAGCTTTGATCCCGGCTTGTTCACCCTCGGCCTCTTTGTATCCTCATCACGCCTGAATGTTATACCTATCGCTGAGAGGAATCGATTCATCCCCTCACGCATATCGCATGGCGGATTTGCGATACCTCTCACACCCGGCTCTCCATCGAAGACTATCAGCCGTTCTGAGAGCATGTCTATCAGGTAGATATCGTGATCCACGACCACGACAGACCGCTCTGTGGACTCCGCAAACCGTCTCATGACCTTGGCAGCCATCATCCTCTGCTCAACGTCAAGATGTGCAGACGGCTCATCCAGTAGATACAGATCAGCATCCATGCTCAGGCATGCTATTATGGCGACCCTCTGGAGCTCGCCTCCGCTCAGCTCCGTCAGGCTCTGATCCAGAAGCCGTTCGAGCGCCATCGGCTTTACGAACTCAGACTGATAGTAGCTGCTGTCGAAGTCGTGAGTTATGCCCCTGAGGAGCGCTTCCACCGTGATATCAGATTCAGCTTTCAGGTACTGGGGCTTGTAGGAGATCCTGAGCTTCACATCGATCCTGCCCTTCGTTGGCTTCTCGATGCCACCCAGGATCTTTATGTAAGTTGATTTCCCGATCCCATTTGGCCCCAGGATCCCCACGACCTCGCTTCTCCTTATAACACCAGGCATTGCCAGGAGCTCGAAACTGTCGTAGCTCCTGGAAAACTCACCGTACTCCACAAGAACCGGAACGTCCTTCTCATCTCTCGGAGCGTGGACCTCGAACTCTATGCTCTCGGAGCGTATCCGGACGTTCTCCTCCGGCAGGAAGCCTCTAAGATACTGGTTTATCCCGATCCTGATGCCCTTCGGCCTGGTTATGACGCCATAGGCTCCCGGGGTGCCATAGGCGAGATGAACACTTTCTGCAAGCAGATCCAGAAGCGCGAGGTCGTGCTCGACGACCATCACCGCCTTATTCGATGCCAGATCCTGGAGCATTCTCGCCGCCAGGATCCTCTGGTTGATATCAAGATATGGGCTTATCTCATCGAAGAAGTAGAACTCGGCGTCACGTGCGGCTGTCGCTGCGATGGCCACCCGCTGCAGCTCGCCGCCGCTGAGGCTGTCTATCTCGCGGTCCAGCAGAGGTCTCAGGCCGAGACGATCCACGAGAGCGTCGAGCTCGCCTCTTTCATCTGTTCTCCTCAAAAGCTCCCTGACAGATCCCCTGTAGCTCTTTGGTATCCTGTCGATGTACTGTGGCTTGTAGGCTGTCCTGACGCCCTTCTCAGCGACTCTCTTGAGGTAATCCCCGATCGCCGAGCCTGCGAACCTCTCGAGAACATCATCCCAGCTGGCATCTCTCCCCAGATTTGGCCTCAGAAGCCCGGAGAGTATCGCGACAGCCGTTGATTTTCCTATGCCGTTCGGCCCGAGAAGGCCGGTGACCTTTCCCTCGACGGGTATGGGCAGGCCGTAGAGCGCGAAGCCGTTGCTGCCGTAGCGGTGCACCGGCGCGCCGATCTCCTCAGGCAGGTTTGTTATCGTTATCGCGCCGAACGGGCACTTCCTGACACATATCCCGCAGCCCACGCAGAGGTTCTCAGTTATCACAGGCTTGTCATCAACGAAGACTATCGTCTCATCTCCTGTGCGCACGGGCGGGCAGAAATACTCGCACTCTCTGGCGCACTTCCTTGGCTGGCATCGATCTCTGTTGACAACAGCTATCCTCATGAAGGGCACCTCAGTTCAGGAGTATGGTCCAGGTCACAGCCCACAGATCCACCACGATAAACTCGACGTAGAACCAGTCCTTTCCCTTAAAAGAGAGGACGTCTATCCCTATGAGCGGGTATATGAATCTCTGCACTATAGTTGTGATGAGTATCAGGTTCAGAAGGATGAAGTGCCACTCAACTCTGACCCCACCAAGCATCATATCGGTTCCGTTGCCGAGAAGATTGTAGCAAATAACACCGGAGATTATCCCGAGGATCGAGGAAACAAGCGTCTTCTTTATCCCCTCTATCTGCGCCCTCCTGCGCTCCTCTGGCGACTTCTTTTTCAGAACCTTCCTGGCTTCCGCCTGCGCTTCCGGTGCTTTTTGGGGGGTCTCCTTCCGTTCGGTCTCCCCGCTCTTCGCCTTTTTCTTTTGCTTGGCCATCGGAGACTCAGAGCTGCCCTCATATGATAATAGCATTTTGGTCCGCCTCTGGGAAGTCACTCTGTCGGAAGCTTGAGAGTGGAGGGCGCAGACTCCGGTCTTCAGGCTGAAAAGCAGTTTACGGATGAACTGAGGTCGCGGGTCGTGTGTTCAGATCACTGAATAAAAATTCCAGAATCTGCATACACTGCACAACAGATCGCAAATCCTGCGGTGCAGGATTTGCTGGCTTCAACGATCTGATCACACGACCAGATCGTGTTGGACTCCCCGAATGGAAGCAGCGGGTTCTTTGCTCGAATAACCTGACAGACGTTCAGGGATCAGGCGGGCGTTGGCATAATGCCACATGAATACCAGAGGGGCGCATGTTTCCGAAATCAACGATACGGGCAGACGACAACAGGAGATACGCCCAGAGGTGTCCGAATAAGGAAGAAGTGCTCATAACAATCAGCATCCTCAAGCCTCGAATATCTGGCTCCGGAACTCTTATTCGGACGGATCCATACGCCCAACAGATAATCTTATGTATCAGGAGTGTATCTTCGCATTGGATTTGCATCAATCGCCCCACCGCACAGCCGGTGAGTGGGCGGCGCCGGATCTGATCCGGGGCTGCTCCAGATCGGGCTCGTTGAGCCCAGGCGTTCTGGAGGAGTAATTGGAGATGGAGACGAAGGATACTGATAGCTCTGTTGAGCTGAGGCACATAGTCCGCATTTACAACACCGACCTCGACGGCAAGAAGCAGGTTCAGATGGCTCTTACCGGTATCAAGGGCGTTGGCAGAAGGCTGGCCAGGGTGTTCGCAGTAACGGCAGGGGTGGATCCCTATGCGATTCTGGGGAAGCTGCCAGAGGAGCAGATAGAGGCTCTGAAGAACGTGATAGAGAGTGCCACGGAGAGCATTCCGGCCTGGATGATGAACCGGAGGAAGGACATAATTACAGGCGTTGACAGGCATGTCATGGGCGCGGATGTCCTCACAACACTCCGCGAGGATCTCGACCTCATGAAGAAGTCCAGAAGCTACAAGGGCATAAGGCATGAGCTCGGGCTGAGAGTGAGGGGACAGAGGACCAGATCCACAGGCAGGAGCGGCGCGACCGTTGGCGTCACCAAGAAGAAGGCGCAGGCAACAAAGAGCTGATCTGAGCAGGTGATTTTATGGGATATCCTGGCAAGAGCCACAAGACATATGAGCGGCCTCGAAAGCCATGGGAAGCTGGCAGGATGGCCGAGGAGGTCGAGCTCATAAAGACCTACGGGCTGAGAAACAAGCGCGAGCTCTGGAAGGCTGAGAGCATTCTCAGGAAGTACAGGCGCGTTGGAAGGATGCTCCTTGCATCAAAGGCGCGAGGAGAGGCCAGAGCCGATCTCGAGGCGGCTGCGGTTATAGAGAGACTGTCGCGGTTCGGCATCCTTAAGGACGGAGCAGACCTCGATGCCATACTCTCGCTGAAGATCACAGATATCCTGGAGAGGCGGCTGCAGACCCAGGTTTACAGGCAGGGTCTCGCAAATACGATACGACAGGCGAGGCAGTTCATAACACACGGGCACATCCAGGTAGCGGGCCAGAGGGTGACCGTCCCGAGCTACCTGGTGAAGAGAGGGGATGAGATGACCATTGACTACTACGCAGGATCCCCGCTCGCCAGAGAGGGACATCCGGAGAGGTCAGCTAAGATCATCGCCAGGGCTGGAGGGTCTGCATGACAGAGGGCAAATGGGCCATAGCACACATATACTCGTCGTTCAACAACACACTGATAACAATAACAGATCTAACTGGCGCTGAGACGATAGCCAAGATCTCGGGTGGCATGGTTGTGAAGGCCGCCAGGGACGAGAGCTCCCCGTACACTGCGATGCAGATGGCGATGCAGGTCGCGGAGCAGGCCAAGGCCAAGGGGATAGTCGGGGTGCATGTAAAGGTGAGGGCGCCTGGCGGGAACAAACAGAGATCACCTGGCCCTGGCGCACAGGCTGCGATAAGGGCGCTGGCGCGTGCAGGTCTGAGAATCGGAAGGATAGAGGACGTCACCCCGATCCCGCATGATGGCACAAAGCCGAAGGGCGGGAAGAGGGGCAGAAGGGTCTGACGGTGCATAAGCCTTGAATGTGGAGCTTATCGAGCTTAGGGACGACCGGGTGAGGTTCCTCCTCTCCGGCGTGACCCCAGCGTTCGCAAACGCCATCAGGCGGTCGTGCATAGCGGAGGTCCCGAAGCTTGCTATCGATGAGATCTCGATATACGAGAACACATCAGTGCTATTCGACGAGCAGATCGCACTCAGGCTCGGCCTTGTTCCGATAAGGGCCGATGATCTGAGCATCTACTCGACCCCGGAGGAGTGCCAGTGCGGAGGTGTTGGCTGCCCTGGCTGCAGGATCGATTTCATGGTAACTGCAGAAGGTCCGGGGACCGTGTACTCACGGGATATAAAATTCAGCGATCCTGCTGTGAGAGCTGCATTCGATAACATACCTCTTGTGGTGCTGGGGGAGGGCGAGAAGCTCGTGATCGAGGGGTTCGCCACGCTCCGCACAGGCAAGGAGCATGCCAAGTGGCAGGCCGGCACGCTCTGTGGTTACAAGAACCTTCCTTCCATAGAGATCAGCGGATGCAACGGCTGCGGGAGGTGCGTGAAGGTATGCCCGCGTGGTGTGCTCGTGCTCGATGAGAACGATACTCTAAAGGTGAGGGACATCACAGAGTGCTCGCTCTGCAGGCTCTGCGTCGAGGAGTGCGACCAGCGAGCCATCTCAGTCGTGCCACTTGAGGACGCCTTCATCATGAGCATAGAGAGCGATGGGTCTATAAATGCGAGGGATCTTGTGAGGATGGCTGCAGAGGAGCTTAAGAAGAAGGCGCTGGTACTCCAGGACACGCTCGCCTCGGTCTCCTGAGGCGAGAGGTTTAAATCCAATGTGGTATTCTCTGCCAGAAGCATGCGGGGGTTGCCAAGCATGGTCAAAGGCGCAGGATTGAGGGTCCTGTCACGTAGGTGTTCGCGGGTTCGAATCCCGTCCCCCGCATACCTGCATATCGATTTCTGATTTATATCTCCCAGAGAATTTATATCTGGGATGCAGGATTCTCTTTCACGCGCTGCTTCAGGGATGCTGTGGCATGTCCAGGAAGCGCATGAATGTGAACTGGAAGAGGAAGCGTGATGCTGAAGATCTCATGCCCGCTCTGAAGCGTTACAGGAGGTACCTGGAGGATAATGGGCTTCGACCGTCCACCATACCCATGTATGTGCTGCATGTGAGGAAGTACCTGGAATTCGCGGGAACTGATTCGCCGAGTGCAGATGATTTTGCCCGCTTCAGGGATCATCTCCATGACATGAGGCTATCACGGAGCACGGTCAACAACTACTCATTCTCGATACGGAAATACCACGAGATGCTCGGGCAGCATGTCAGCTTCAAGTTCATCAAGCCGAACAACACCCTCCCGTACTATTTTGATGAGCTGGATATCACAAGGATATTCAGTGTGTGCAGCAACATAAAACATCTTGCGATGCTGAAGACCATGTTTTATGCCAGTCTCCGTGCCAGCGAGCTGTGCAACCTGGACGATTCTGATGTGGATCTGAAGGCGTTGACAGTCTTCGTGCGTGGTGGTAAGGGTGGCAGGGACGCAGTGGTCTACATCACCGACGACTGCGCAAGGACCCTCAGGCGTTACCTTGAGGTCCGGCCTCCGCTCATGATTGAGGGGCGCAGACCGCTCTTCTACACTGACTTCGGGAAACGCTGGGAGCGCCGTGGGGTGTACCGGATGTTCATGTACTACAAGAGGCTCGCAGGTATCGAGAAGCAGGGCGGCGTGCATGTGTTCTCGCGGCACAGCGTCGGTAGCCTTCTGGTGAAGCGTGGCTGCGATATCGTGACAGTCAAGGAGCTCATGCGGCATTCTGATGTTCACACCACCATGCGGTACATGCACATCTCTGATGCCACCAGGCGGGAGAAGTACGAGCAGTTCCTGCGACTGTGACAACATGGGTCATATGGGCTGTTTGACCCCACTCTATGCACTTATTTTATCCGCTCTTATCCATCTGATAACTTGTCCGCAGAGGCACTGGTCCGGCTATGCGCTGCCGGCAGGTGAATACATAAGAGCATATCGCCTTTAATGGTTTTGTTGGCGTATCTCGCGAGCTCCTCCGAGAACCTCAAACCAGCGGCTGCCATCATAGCGCCCGCGATCGCACAGTATGTATCAGAGGAATGTGTCGTCATGTGTCGCATAATAAAGCCCCCACATGGCGATCCTGAACGACATCAGACAGTGCCCGCCACCGTTGCTCAGATCCTGCCGAAACGGATCAAACTGGAGGACTGCATCGCTTCGCGAGCTGCAGCATCTCATTGGGTAGAACGGTTCTGCTCAACCCCTGAGAACTGCCGGATCTTTTGGTTGGGTAACCAACACATACAACACATCTGCCATATTTTACTTCCACCATACCACATCATATTTTCCATACCCTACAAAATAAAATTCCCCCCACTCTTAAAATAGGGAAAACACGTTGGATGTGTTGGTGGGATCCAGCCCCGATGGGCCCTACATTTCTCTCGCATAAGTCGAAGGTCAGTACCTCTTGCCACGCTTGACGAGAGGGTCGTTACACTCCGCCCAATTACGTCCTTCAGATGGATCGTCTCCCCTCATCTCTATCCATGACTGATAACAGTAGCGGTAGATTATAAATATTATTCAATACAGCAGTACCATAGTAAATTTTATACGAATATTGTCACATATGGTTCTCAGCGTAGGATGGGAGCTTTATGAGTGAATCGTCCTCTGATGTGTCAAGAGATAGCTTGAGTTCGCTTGCATTCAGATTGTTGTTAGTTTTGTCATCTATCTTGTTTTGTATCGCATATGTTTCAGCACAAAATTTTATCTATGCGGAACCTGCCATGCCCAAAGCTGCACCTAATGATGGTACAGGCCGTGTTACTGTGAGCTGGAACTGTCCGTATGAGAGTTATACTATTATGTATTACAATGTTATTATCACTCGTGACGGCGAGATAGTTGGCTCAAAAAAATATCAGGTCGATGATACAAGGCCAGGAGAGCACAGCCCGTTGAGTGACCGGTACATATGGAATGTTCCAGAGAATGCCTCTCAAGGTATATACAAGTCTGAGATTCAGATAATGACCAACGAGGCTGGCATGCTGCAGCTGGGCGCATACGTGATATTCCAGGTATCTGATGTTGGCAAACTGGTTATCACCAAGTACGAGGATCTGAACGGCAATGGAAAGCGTGATCTCCCCGACGAGCGTGGGCTGGGTGGATGGCAGTTCCAGGTGATATCGCCCACCAACGAGACCTATCGATACACCACAGACACCAGCGGCAATATAACTATAGACCAAATAGCGACAGGCAACTACTACATTAAGGAGATTGAACAGCCTGGTTACAGGATCACTCAGAGCGATGATATTGTTGTTGTGGTAAAGGGGACTACTGCTAAAGCTGAATTCGGAAACCATCCGATTAAACCCGATCTGTCTATTGTAGTATTCCAGGATAACAACAGGAACGGCCTGCAGGATCCAGGAGATCCACCGTTACCAGGAATACGGTTCTCGGTTGAGGGGCCCGAATCATTTGATGTCACATCCGACTCGCATGGTATGATCCGGCGAGAGCTTACGCCCGGTACATACAAGGTGATCGAGCGGTTAGAAGCAAGGCAGATCCCGACTAACTCCACAGTCCAGAGCGTAGAACTCAGCTTGGGCGATGAGAAGACATTGCGCTTTGGAGTGTACATTCCACCACCTGCTGGATTCAAAGTGGTCGTGTTCAACGACATAAACCGCAATGGGGCGAGAGATTCTGGGGAGAGCGTTGTGCCCGGCTGGGAAGTTCGGATATCCGGCCCGGAGGCGTATAACGCGTCGGCAGTCACAGACTCGACTGGAGAAATTCTCAGGCAGCTGGATGAGGGTATATATACGATAACAGCCGCGCCCAGGCCCGAGTGGATATTCAGCACACCTGCTGAGAGAAGAGTGAGCTTGAAGTCGGGAGAGCAGCAGATGGTTGAGTTTGGAGTCGTTGGCCCCCAGTACATAATATGCTACCATGATAAGAATGCCAACGGCCAGCAGGATGCGGGCGAGCCCGGGCTTGCAAACTGGATATTCGATATAAAGGACGCATCAGGAAATCTTGTCGCGTCAAGATCAACCGATCAGAGGGGACGAATACTCATCAGCGACCTGCATGCAAGCGGATACACGGTAACTGAGAGACTGGAAGGCGGCGATTGGTATAACACAACTCCATCGACATTAACTGCAGATGTCCCAGGCCCAGATATCTACTTTGGAAACGATATGTACCGCAAACTGAGGGTTATCAAATTCAACGATTCGAACAACAATAAAGAGTTTGATGGTAACGAAGAAGCACTGAGCGGCTGGGAGTTCCAGGTTGACGGTCAGGAGAATAAGACGGACAGAAATGGCATAGCTGAATTCAGGGTGAGAGCGAATCGGGAGTACACGGTGAGCGAGAGTATAACAAGCTCTCAGATCCGTGAGGGATGGCAGAACAGTACACCCAGAGAGGTCAAGGTATTCATAAAACCTGACGACCTATTGATTGAGAAACAATTCGGAAATCACAAGACTGCCCCCGAAGTGGAAAAACTTACAATCCTGAGATCGATCGTCTATCATGACGAGAATGGGGATGGATCCAGGTCTTCGGGAGAAGCCGGGATACCCAATGTGAGCTTGCAGATCACAAACCTGGGTCTTAACTTCGCACCAGTCGATCGGGTGATCACGGATGCAAATGGCATAGCTGATTACACATGCCAGGAGGGCAGATACAGCGTGGAGCTCTTGCTTCCAGACGACTGGTGCTCGAACATGTCGATTATAAAGGCTGAAGGTGTAAAGAGGGGATCCATCAATACTCTGGAGTTCGGGCTGGTTCATTGTTGTGATTGTTGCAACTGTGAGTACAGATACAAACCAGAGAAGACAAACATGACGTTCAGGGTGGAGGATGAAAATCTCATAGTGAGAAAGTCGATAGACCCCTGGGTTCTCACGCCAGAAGATCACAATATGTGCTCTGGAGGTCTGATCAACTACACCATTACGGTCAGCGCAAAGCCCAGGATGGGACAGGCAGATCTAGTCCTCTCTGTGGATACATCGGGAAGCATAATCGAGGCTGACTACCGTGCTCTTGCGACAATAGATGAGGGCATCACATCGTTCTTCGAGCAGATGCAGAGATCCTCCAGCTCTGGACTCAGAATAGGTATTGTCAGCTGGGACAGCAATATCGACGAGAGCATCGCGCCCACAACCAGATACACAGACGTTCTGAACGCCAGCCACAGGTTGAGCGCCAACAGCCAGGAGCTCACTATGTACCATATCGGGATGAACGAGAGCATAGCATCTCTGAAGGCAGACCCAAGAGAGGATGCAAGGAAGGTGGTTGTCTTCATAACAGATGCGAGGAACGAGTACGAGCCGTTTATTACACTCCCAGAACCAGATGTAAGAGTGTATGTGCTCCTCATTGGCGGAGTTCAGATGAATGACACGTACCGGATGCTGCAGGATCTTGTGAGCAGGTACAACGGCCGGATCTTTATGGTTAACACCTCGCAGGATATCGTCTCGGCGCTGAGAAGCATCACATCTGAGTGCCTGATTGCAGAGGGCTCGATCAGGGATATCGAGATAAAGGATACACTGCCGTCGTATCTGAGACCCATAACCACAGGAACCGTAAAGGGTAATCTGACGGATAACATGGATGGCATAAAGTGGAGCACGCAAACTCTAAGCTGGAGGATACCAGCTCTGAACTACGGAGATAGCTGGAGCTCGACTTTCAGAGTGGTGTTCTGCTGGAAGCTCCAGTCGAATGTTGTTCTGAGCGAGAAGGGCATGCCGGAGACGTCTATGGTATCATATGCCGATCCGGCGTCTGGAGAGAGGAAGAGCATAAGGCTGCCTGAGGGCACTATATGGCTTGAAAACAGCATAAGCAAAACAAATAAACAGATCCAGTCTCCTGGGTTCGGAGCTGTTATCGGCCTGCTGGGGGCAGGATGTGCACTATATTTGCGCAGGAGGTACGCTTGAGAATCGAGTATAACCTCTACCAGCTCTGCAAACTCAAAAATGCCAGCATAATTTGAACCTAGCGGAGGCTATCAAAGTAAATACAAAAAAAAACATGGTAAAAACGGGGGAAATCAGGAAAATTCAGACCCAAATATGCCAGATAAACAATCAAAGCCAGGTGACGAGCTGAAGAAAAGTGTAAATAGGAATCATCATATATAATGATACAGGACTCACTTAGGAGGCAGTTATATGGTCGGAAAGAGCATGTTGAGTTATCTCCTCATGGGATTGCTTCTGATTAGTCAATGTTTTTGGTCGGAAACGACCTCCACGGATGGGAGCAGTATTGGGAATGTGTTATTCGAAGATGATTTCTCCACAGATAAAGGATGGACGAGTTCACCCCCCTCTGATATAGCCCGTGACCCTTCTGAGAACAACGTGCGTTGGCATGTAGATCGCAGTTACGATCAGAGAATGTACCGTTCTATCGATCCAGTAACTGGTGATTTCAAATTCAAAGTAGATTTGATGATTCTAGATGCGACTAATAACAACGATTTAAGAGTGGGGCTAGTTGACGATATTAATAACTTGCTAAGCAGCAGTGGCTTGTTTGTTCAAATCGGGTATTACGGTGGCGGCACACCCTACCAACATTGGTATGCGTTAGTATCTGGGAGGTATTGTGACGGTACTGTTTTCACATCTGCGACTGGTGACGTCACTCCATCTGAAGACACATGGTCTGGATATATCTCACTCTCTCCGGGAATCTGGTACTCGTGTGAATTATCTAAAACAGGTTCAAGCTATGAATTAAAGGTCTACGATGCCAATGGAGGACTTGTAGGCAGCCTCTCAGGCGAGATACCTGGATGTCTTGCGCCATTTAAGTACGTATATATCGGTAACTATGACACTAAAGACTGGCCAACTGCAAACGGCAGGCTTGATAATATATTGATTTATAATGAAGATCAACCTAGCCTTGCAGACAAAAGAGATCTGACCGGAGCCGGTAGAGCGGTACTTCTTGCAGTAGAACCTGAAGATCAACCTAGCCTTGCAGTAGAACCAGGATCTCAGTTCTATTTGACGATAGCGTTGATGAATTCAGAAAAACAAATAGATGGTACATATGCTGCGATCTCCGATGCAGAGCTAAAGTCATCAGTAGAAAACGCTCTCATTGGAAGCGGATTTAAGGTTGTTAATTGGGAGGATAAACAGACTAGTTATATTATCCGATCTGCTGTGTTGGATAAGTAGCTTTATATTCATATATTCTCTCTTATTCTTTCAAGAATCTTCGTCATAATGTTATACGCTTAAAATTATAGTATAAAATGTGAACATCCTGCGTACTTCGCGAATCAT
>Ga0209409_1000150_pt1 | contig 77565 bp, 59 predicted proteins | sample AD_JPNMR1_MetaG_FD_184424 | JGI IMG/M metagenome (GOLD analysis project Ga0209409, IMG submission 184424) | Active sludge microbial communities of municipal wastewater-treating anaerobic digesters from Japan - AD_JPNMR1_MetaG (SPAdes) (version 2) | ecosystem: Engineered > Bioreactor > Anaerobic... | reverse complement strand
CCCCGGCCGGTAGAAACGAAATTCGATCGTCCCGTCAGCTAATTCGCGGGTCATGCTCCCACCTCCAATGCCGTTACGGAGTTCGGTGACTCGGCACGAGCTGGTTTCGGCTTGAGAGACCGGCTCCGCGCCTTGGGTCTCATCTTGAATCTAATACGTTTCCCCACCTTCAGGGGTTTTGCCCAGTCAGATATCCACAGTGTAACGCGGCCCCGAAGCTCATCCGGATCGGGAAGTCCACCATTTTCGACTCGCCCCTACCGTCGAAGCAGCCGAGCGAGTCTCTGCATGAAAATGCGATGCAAGATGCGTGCCACGTCGAAGCCATGACGCTCGAGTAGCGAGTCTTGAGGAGCCAGCCGATCCTCAACGCTGCCAAACGCACGTAATCTCCGCACGTTATGCACATTCAGCCAGCGCTGCCCCGCCTCTCGACCGGCGTCACCGAAGTGCCCGCCCCGCGATATTTCACCGTCATCATGCACAGCCGCCGTGCGGGGGCGGGCATTCTGCCCGCCTTTTGGGATGGAATGGTGTGGTCCGGGGCCTGGGGGCTGCGGGCTAGGGCCCCTCTTGTGCCGCCCTGTGCGGACGATGGTCTTCGGGGGGGCGGGCATCTTGCCCGCCTTGTGAGCCGGACTGCGCTTCATACGCGGATACGGTGGGTCTCGGGAGACGGGCGTCCGTACACACCCCGGCGTGAAAAAAGCCGGCTTCACGGTGCCTGTGGCGCAGGCGTTGTGGTGCACGCTTCCAGCGTGCACGGTGCAGGCAGGATGCCTGCACCACAACGCTGCAGTCCCAGGACTCAGGACTCAAGCCTCAGGCCTCAGACATGTGACACAAATTCGCCACTCAGGGCCGGAGCCACGTCGTTGGGAGGCGGGCGAGACACCCGCCTCCCGGACTTGCTGCTCGAGATGCGACTAGCGGATGTAGTCGTTCAGCAGGTTTTCGAGCATCTCCTGGCGCCCGGACTGCACGGCCGGCTCGCCGTGCTCGAGCGTGTACGCCTCCAGATCCTCGAGAGTGGCCTTGCCCTGCTCGATCTGCTTGCCGAACGGCGAATCCCAGCCTTTGTACCGCTCCTTGATGAAGTTCTCGAACGTCTGGTCGGCGATCATCCGGTGGGCGATCTTCAGCGCCCGGGCGAACGTGTCCATGCCGCCGATGTGGGCGTGGAACAGATCCTCCGGATCCACCGACTGGCGGCGGACCTTGGCGTCGAAGTTCAGACCGCCGGTCTTGAACCCGCCGCCGCGGAGCAGCACGTACATGCCCATAACGCAGTCGTACAGATCGGTCGGGAACTGGTCGGTGTCCCAGCCGAGCAGCGGGTCGCCGCGGTTGGCGTCGATCGAGCCGAGCAGATCGTTGGCCAGGCAGAACTCCAGCTCGTGCTGGAACGTGTGCCCGGCCAGCGTGGCGTGGTTGGCCTCGATGTTCATCTTGAAGTGATCGACCAGGCCGTACTTCTGCAGGAACGCGTAGCAAGCCGCGGCGTCAAAGTCGTACTGGTGCTTAGTCGGCTCCTTGGGCTTGGGCTCGATGTAGAACTGCCCCTTGAAACCAATCTTCTGCTTGTACTCGACGGCCATGTGGAAGAACCGAGCCAGATGATCCAACTCTCGCTTCATGTCGGTGTTCAGCAGCGTCTCGTAGCCTTCGCGGCCGCCCCAGAACACGTAGCCCGCCCCGCCGAGTGCGTGCGTGATTTCCAGCGCCTTTTTCACCTGGGCCCCGGCATAGGCGAAGACGGCCGGCGACGGGTTCGTGCCCGCCCCCGCCATGTACCGCCGGTGCGAGAACAGGTTGGCCGTACCCCACAGGAGCTTGACGCCGGTCTGCTTCTGGAGCCGATCGGCCAAGGCGACGATCTTGTCCAGCCGCTCATTGGTCTCTTTGAGGTTTTCGCCCTCGGGAGCGATGTCCCGGTCGTGGAAGCACCAGAAGCTCACGCCCAGCTTGGTGAAGAACTCGAACGCCGCCTCCATGGTCATCTCGGCCACGGTCATGGGGTCGTTCGACTTGTTGTACTCGCGGATGATCGTCCCGGGCCCGAACGGGTCACTGCCCAGACCTTTGAACGTGTGCCAATAGCACACGGCAAACCGCAGGTGCTGGGCCATGGTCTTGTTGCCCACCTTTTCGTCCGCGTTGTAGTGCTTGAACGCCAGCGGATTCTTCGACTCCGGCCCCTCGTATTTGATCTTGTCGATACCCGGGAAGAACTCGGCCATGGACTCCACTCCTTGCGGCACTCGCCGCTTGTTTGAACGGCCCGGAACCACGCTCAGACCGCGTTTGAAAGGCTACAGAATACCGCAAGGAAGCAGTGTTGGAAAGCCACCCGCCGGCCTGCGCCACCCCCCCGACTTATATAAAACACCCAGCCACGCCGGCCCTGCACGCCCCCGGCGAGCGGCGAGGTTTGCCCCCGCCGTCTGTCTTCAGCGTAGGTGTGCGACGCCCACGATCTGTCCGTACGTGGGAACTCACCCCAGAACCCAATCGACCGGGGCCACCCCAAGAGATGGCCCCGGTCGATTTCCACAGACCCAATCATCAGAGCGTTCGCAGGGAAAGCACGCTCCCTGCTACTCCAGTGGTTCGACGACGCCGCCTACCACGGGATCGGCCACCTTGCGAATCACCCTCGCGACCGACATGAGCGGTTCGACCTTGACGATCTCCAGTTCGCCGCCCTCCTCGTCCGTGGTGCCGATTATTTGCCCGGCCGCGTTGCGGATCTCGCGCCCAGGTGTCAGGTATCGGAAGACTTGGCCCGGCTTTACCCGGTCAGCCTCTCCCAGATCGAGAAACACCCGATCTCTGTCGATGGCGGCGATCCTCGGTGGGTTCGGAATGCGCTGGCACTGAAGGACGAGTTCTTCTACCGCATCCTCGATAGCCATGAGGGAGTTGCTGCCGAGCCCAAAGGCATCGGCCACCATTTCACCCGTCCGCACGCTGTACATCGCCAGGTACACGCCGCAACGATTCAGTTCCTGCTTTTGCTGTCTCCTGCTTTGCTCGTAAAGGTGTTTCCGCAAGGCGAGGAACTGACGCCACTGGTCCGCATGCCCCGGCTTGAACAACCGGTCCATCAGCGTTGGGTTTCCATCTTTGTAAGAAGGCGGCGGTGCTTCGGTGCCCTTCAAAGTCAGGTCCAAGTTCTCGCCCACCGAGGCCTCGATAAGGTACTGTACGCCCATCAGCTGGCCGGGCTCGACAGCGGTGGCGGGATTGACGTAACGGGTCTGGTTAAAGTTGAGCTCGCGAATGATGTCAAGGATTCGTTCTCGCTCCACTACGACGAAGCTGCCCGATTCCATCAGCTTGTTCTGCAGGAACGCTCGATCGCGAGCACTCATGCTCAACGGGAGTTCCGCCGAAACCAACTGATCGCCCGGCGCGTTTTGGATATGAATGTTGATGTTGGTGCTGCCTTCCGCAGGGGCGCCTGCCGTGCCAGAACCGTATGGTACGCTGGGGTCATCGGGGGCACGGTCGCCGCCGAAGCGTACCAAAGCCACCACAAACTTGCGCGTCAGGCGAGAACGGGCCGGCGTGCGCACCGAGTGCGTGTAGTCGTATGTCTGCGACTGCTGGGCTGCAGGTGCCGGCGGCGGAGGAGGCGGCGGGCCCGGCAGTTCCTCCTGAACGGTCTGCGAACAACCCGTCAGACCCATGAGCGCACACGCCAGGACCACCCCCGCCCGGTACACGTTCCCGGTGTATCGGTTTGTCTTTAGCACGGTCATCCCTCCGGCGAGGCTTTGGGATCCCGAATGATGACTTGATAATCGCTGACCTGCGAGCTCAAGCTGACCACCTCGTACGTCGTCTGCGTCCGAGCCGTGCAGCACACGGGTTCCCAGTTCGTCCTCTCCTTCTCGAACCCCTTTTCGTCCGTGAACACCGTCCGCACGTCAACAAAGATGTCCTCCCGATGCTTGTTGCGGATCACCAGCCGGACCCGCAGCAGCCCGCTGTCGAGTCGATCCGCGTCGGCCTTCTCCACCTCGAGCAACGATTTCAGGTTGCTGCTGTTCCACTGGAGCCGGCCTTTCTGCTGGTACGGGTAGTCACGGTTATGAACATCGACGGTCTCCGTCGAGGCACATCCGCCCGTCACCAGCCCCATCAGCGCCACCAGTCCCATCACCCCACGTATGGTTTTCATGGAACACTCCTTGTCACGAGCGGATCTCCGTCTACTTGCCGCTCGGTTGGCTCGCCGGCACAAACACGATCCCCGTCACCACCTCTTGGTAATTCCGCGTCCCTGGTCGCGGCGGGACCATGCACTTGCCGCCGCGAGTGACATGCGGCCCGTACTCGCAGAGGTTGTTGCACCCGGAATGATCTGTCGCCAATTGAATACCCTGCTCGTGATAAAGCGCCCGGAGGCCCTCGGCGTCCAGATCGGTGCAGATGCCGTCGGCGTGAAGCTTTTCCATCAGCTCATCGCTCGGCGTGCAGCAGCACGTGCCCCCCAGAATCCAAGGCTTGCTCCCGGCTATGTGCGGGACGCCATCGAAGCAGTGCGCCTGCTTGGGAGCAGAGGGATACGCGGGAACGTAAGGCGGCGCCGGCTTGGGTCCGCAGCCGATAAGCAGCCCCAGGATCGCCGATGCCATGCCGATAAGGACGCGGTGCCCGCTCTTACTGACCAGGCCGGGCCGCGGTGAGCAAGTACGCATTGTCCTGGTTCTCCACTGAATGCACCGTCATGACCAGTTCACCATCCGCCGGAACACAGATGAAATGGCGGGTGAGATCATAACGAGGCAGATATTTGTCATTGACATCGTAAAACCGGAAATGCAGCGTATGCGGACCAGGCGTCACCTTAGCCGCAAAGGCGTGGTACTCGCCGGCGAGCGTCGGCCAGTACCTCAGGTCCGCCTTGATGCTCCACATACCGGCCACCAGACTGCCGACAGGCACGCTTTTCATGACCTCCTTCACGAACGCCTTGCCCCACTGCCGGGCGCGTCGTGTTTCCACACCGCGGGTGACCGCCTGGTGGTATGAATCCAGCAATTTGAATCCCGGGCCGGCACGGTGACCGTCGATGTACACTTCCACCGAGGCTTCGCGATACGGGCACCGGCCGATGTGATCAAACGCGGCATCGCGTCCCTTGGCATACTTGAAGGGACCGGTTCCCATTTCGATCATCACCACCAGATTGGCCTCGCCCTGGTAATCGGTCGTCAGAAACTCGTTGAAGTCCGCAGTGGCCCGCAGCACCGGGCTTTGAGGGGCAGCATCGGGCAGCGTGGCAGGAGCCTCGGCCCGCGCGATCTCCTGAGAGAGATCCACGATTCCCGGGACCGGGCTCTCGCCCTGACTGTTCTTCTCGTACCCCAGTTTCTCGGCCTTCAGTTCATCGGCGTACTCCCTCCGCCGACGGGCCTTGATCTGCTCGATCTCCTTCGCCTCGGTCGAGTGTGGCAAGACCACGGCAGCCCGCTGGAAAGCAGCCCGTGCATCGTCGACCTCGCCCCGTTTCAAAAGAGCTCGGCCGAGCCAGTAGTACCCCAGCTGAAAATCCTCGCGAAAATCCTTCGCGTCCTCGTCGCGTGTCCGCGTCGCGTGCAGCGCCTGGGAGAAGAACATCCGAGCTTCGTTGTATTCGCCCCTCGCGTAGCGAGCCAACCCCGCGTAGTACCACAGCATGGCTCGCTCGTGCGGCTCGCCGCGGAAGAACCGGATGCCCTCGTCGCCCAGGGCTGCCAGTATTTCGCGATCCTGATTCTCGTACTTTTCGACAAGGGCAAAGCTATCGTACGTCGCCCGCTCGGCCGTCGTGTAATCCCCGCCCAGGATGGCGACTGTAGTTTGACACATTCCATAGAGGACGGCTTCGTTCAAGTCATTGGGGTTCGTCCTCTTGGACTCCAGGATCACCAGAGCATCCCGGTAATCCGGATGTAGTTCGTGTCGAATTTCGTGCATCGCCCGCCTCAGCCGAATCTGTTCCGGGCTCGGACCGCAACCCGATACGACCGCCAGGATCAGGCTCAGACTGAATGCCGTGGCGAAAGCTCCACGTGTCTTGGCCGCACCACCTTGCATGCCATGTCCCCTCATCACTTGTAAATGCTGCCACGCCGGGAGAACTTCTTCACCTCGTAGTCCTGTTCCCAGATGATGACCTGGGTCACCGCATCAGTCAGGCGGAAGCTGAGTCGGTAATAGCCGGTTTCGCCCGTGCCGGCGACCGCCCGCATGTTCTCGATTCGGCCGGTGAGGAAGTAATCGGCCCCCTCACGCACGCCGGGAGCACCGCCTGCGATCAGGCCGCGCTCCTTTTCGCGATTTTCCTGCTTGACCCTCTCCGTCATGGTGTCATCACGGTCAAGGAACACGATTTTGCCCGCGGCGTGCTCGATGAGACGCGTACGGATCCTATGAGTGAAATTGTCGGCCCGCAGAAGCGGATCGTCGGTCTCGTTCTGCACCTCGGCGATCACCACCTTGGGCGGCGTGGTGGCGTTTTGGATCTGCGGCAGTTGCACGATGGAACGGGCCATTCGTTCGCACACTGACCGAAAGTCCTGACTGGAAAGACCCGTGCCGACCTCGGCTTCGGTCAGCGCATCCAGATCGACACGCTTGGTCTCACCGGCGCAGCCCGCCAGGCACCAACCCACCAACGCCCCCATCGCCAACGGCACGAAACCGCGGCCGCGCTTCACCTTCCAAGTCATGTACAACCTCCTCCGCCCGCGAATGAGACGCGACTGATCGCCGTCCCGCAGAGCATGAAAAAGCGAAACACAACCGATTTCGAGATCATTCCGGCGAATCTGCAGAGCAACGGCTTCCTGGACCGCCATACGACCGCGCGTCCGATAATCAAGGGCGATGAAGTAACCGGGCCTGAGCGAGGAGAGTGGAACGAGCATCGAACACGACATCTGTCATCACACGGCACGGCCCAGATTCCTACCTCAAGACCAAGATGGGCTCCACAGTCGATGAACTGCGCCGGACGCTGATCTCACGAAACGCCTGCGTGTCGTGTTTAAAACGCCTGCGTGTCGTGTTTAAAACGCCTGCGTGTCGTGTTTAAAACTTCTACTTACCACACAATTGTTATTCCCGCAAGAGACTGGGAGCATTTTTCTGCGTGTTGTGGATCTTCAATGCGCAGCCAAGCATGAGAATTGTGTCGCAGGAAGCAATGCGGGCGAAAGCCAGTGATGCATCCCGGGAGCCAGTCTCCGCACGGACACCGAAGGGCGGGCGTTCCAACCCGCTCTGACGGAGTCGTAGATATTCACACTCCGCACGTGATCACACATGCCGGATCAATGCACTCGAGATTTGTGGCGAAAGCCGGTGACCGCAAACCTGACACATACTGCATTGACCTTGTCCCCAAAGCTGCGGATCGGACCCGTGAGTTGCCACTGATCTGCGAGGAGCGAACATGCCTTTCGCCGGTCGAGGAATGGGTCAAGAATGGTTGATCTACGTTCGGTTGCGCAGGGCGTGGGTAGGAGTCGGCGGGGGCAAGCCTCGCCGCTCGCGGGGGCTGGCGCCGATCGTGGGAGGCATGGTTTCGAACCGGCGGGTCCGGGCGCCCGTGTGATGAGTGGTCGTGAAGCTGTGCATCCGGGCGACGCGCCTGGCGGACTGAGACGGTCTCGGCACCCGGCACCTGGCTGGCCAGGACGGCCCGGGCGGGTTTTTGTGGGCTGAATCGCCTAAGATGTACGGACCCTCGGCCGATGCCGGCCGAGGGTGGGGAGTGCGCGCATGCGGTTTTTGGTGGCAGTACCCATCTACAACGAGGCGGCAACGGTCCGGCAGGTTCTCGGGAACATCCGGCGGTACGCGTCCGACATCCTGGTGGTGGACGACGGCTCCACCGACGAAACTCCGTCACTCCTGGCGGCCACGCCGTCCATCCAGTGCATCCGGCACCATCACAACCTGGGCTACGGCCAGAGCCTGATCGACGCGTTCCAGTACGCCATCGACCACGGCTACGACTGGGTGGTCACCATCGACTGCGATGAGCAGCACGAGCCGGCTCGCATTCCCGCCTTCATCCGCGAAGCCCGGCGCGACGATGCCGACATTATCAGCGGCTCGCGCTACATGCAGTCCAGCAGCGCCAAGTCGCAAGCCCCGGCCGACCGCAAAGCCATCAACCAAACCATCACCGACCTGCTCAACGAGATCCTCAAGCTGGGCATCACCGACGCGTTCTGCGGATTCAAGGCCTACCGCACGGCCGCGTTGGCCCGGCTCAACCTGACCGTTCCGGGCTACGGCATGCCGCTGCAGCTGTGGGTGCAGGCGGCCCGCCTCGGCCTGCGGATACGAGAGATCCCGGTCAGCCTCATCTACAAGGATCCCAACCGCCAGTTCGGCGACTCGCTGGACAACCCGACCGCGCGTCTGCTCTATTACTACGAGGTGCTCATTCACGCCCTGGCCGAGCAGATGCCGCTGCCCGCGGGCGAGTGTTCCGGCTGCCCCGGCCCGACCGCCGGGACGGCTGAGTGCGAGTCGCAAACAGAACCATGCTGAGATTTGATCGCCTGCAAACTCCTCGTCGCGACGGCGAGGTGCTGATCGAACCGGCGGCAGCGCTCTGGGCCGGCCTCATCGAGCAGGATATCCGTCATCGCAAGCCGCACGAATGCACGCTGCGCCTGGCCGGCATGCCCATCGAGGAGGTTCGCCACGCCACGCGCGCCCGCGTGCTCGGGCCCAAGGTCACCGGGCCGGTCATCGCCTGCGGGCATCAGCCCGAATTCGCGCACCCGGGTGTGTGGGCCAAGCATGTGATCGTGGCCGAGGTCGCCTCGCGATTGGGCGCACACGGCGCCGATCTGGTGGTGGACAACGACGCCCCCCGGACCACGGCGCTCACGCTGCCCGATCCGGATCCGGACGGGTACATCGACCAGCAGATCATCCCTGTGCTTCGCGGCACGACCGGCGCGGCCTACGAGAGCCGGCCGCCTCTCAATCCGGCCGCGATCGATGCCATCCAGCGGCAGATCGCCGACACACTGGCCGGCATCACCATCGCCGACGACGGCCACTTGGCCGATGGCGGCCCCCCGGCCGACGGTGGCCGCTTGGCCGATACGTCGCTCGTGTTCCAGTACCTGAGCGGCGTCGCCTCGGCTGCTCGCCCGCGCGACTTTGTCGAACAGCACCTGGCGGGCCGGGCTCACGTGGATCGGCTCTTTGCGATCGATCTGCAGGAGATCCGCGTCAGCGACGCCTTCAACGGGCCGTTCGTGGCCGACATCCTGCTCAACCTCGAACGCTTCGCCCACGAGTACAACTCGAGCCTGGCCGAGTATCGCCGCGAGCAGCGCGTCCGCAGCCCCGATCGCCCACTGCCCGACCTCAAGCGGGTGGAGGACCGCCTCGAGGCCCCCTTCTGGATCTATCAGCCGCTCCAGCAGCGGCGGCGACTATGGATCGCTTCTCGAGGCGATGCCCTGGATCTGTTCGCCGGACCAGACCTCGTGGGCACGCTGAGCCGAACCGAGCTGGCACGATCCGCCGCAGCCGCGCTGGCCAGTCTCGCGCCGTGGGTGATCCGGCCGCGGGCGCTGACGCTGACGCTATGGGCCCGCCTCCTGCTGTGCAATCTGTTCGTGCACGGTATCGGTGGCGCCAAATATGACCGGATCAACGACGGAATCTTCCGGCGTTACTACGGCTGCGAGCCGCCGCCCTACGCGTGCGTGAGCGCCACCTTGCGGTTGCCACTACCCAGGTTCGCCGTGAGCCGCTCGGACCTGCTGGCCGCTCGCCGGCGTGTGCGGGATTTGCGGTTCAATCCGCAGCGATACGTCGCCGATGTCCCCGCCGATCTGCTGGCGGCCCGGAACCGGCTGATCGCTCAGGGGGCCGAGTTGCGTGCGTCGCGCGCCCCTGCCCTGCAGCGGCGCGAGGTCTTCCGCGGCATCCGCGAGATCAACGAACGGTTGAGTGCCATGCATCCGGAACTGACGGCGGAATTCGACGCCGCTGCGGCGCGGATCGGCCGACAACTCGCCAGTAACGCCATCGCCGACAGCCGCGAGTTCTTCTACGCCCTCCAGCCCCGCAGCCGGCTGGAGATGCTGGCCGGGAGCCTCCGCGAGACTGTGAAAAGGCCCGAGGCTTGAGGGAACACAGACGTCAGTGTGACGTAAGAGATAGGCTTTTCCGACGGGCGAGACGCCCGGCCCACTCCCCCGGGCTGCACGGACCTGACGCCGTGGAGCGGATCCCGTATAATACCTCGTAACTCGGCCGGTGAACGTCCGTCGGCACGAGATCAAAGAGTTCAATGTGGAGAACAACATGGCCGACGACAAACCCCGCATCATTGTGGACGACGATTGGAAGGAACAGGCTCGCCGTGAAAAAGAGGAGGCCGAGCGTCAGGCCCGCGAGCAGGCTCAGCACCAGCAGGAGATCCCGCAACCGTCCATCCTGGAGCTGGTGCAGATGATCGTCATGCAGGTCAGCATCGGCCTGGGCGGCATCCAGGATCCTGCCACCGGCCAGCCGATCCCGCCGAGTCTGCCCCTGGCCAAGCACTACATCGACCTGCTCGAAGTCCTCCAGCAGAAGACGCAGAACAATCTCGACGAGAACGAGAAGAAGATCATCGAGGGCACGCTGCACGAGCTGCGGGCGGCCTTCGTGCAGGTGGTCCATGAGTTGCGAGCGGCGGCGACGCAACCGCCCGCCGGCCAGGCCTGACGCCGAGGCGAATCGACCAGCAGGATGTTTCTTCCGATCGCGACCGATACTTCCGTACGCCGCACGCCGTGGGTCAACTATGGCCTGATCGGTCTGAACGTGTTCGTCTTCATGGTTCAGAACGTCGCGACCAACCCGCGCATGGGCAGCGCGGCGTTGGCCGCGATGATCGGCCAGGGCGTGTTCCAGGGCGACGAGCCGCGGCTGTTTCAGTTCTTCACCTATCAATTCCTGCACGCCGATCTGTTCCACCTGGGCGGGAACATGCTGTTCCTGTGGCTGTTCGGCAACGCGGTCAATGCCAAGATGGGCCATCTGTCCTATCTGCTGTTCTACCTGGCGGGCGGTGAAGCGGCAGCCCTCGGCTTCATGCTCAATCACAACTCGCCCATGGTCGGCGCGTCGGGAGCCATCGCCGCGGTGACCACGGCCTACCTGGCCATGTTCCCGCGCAGCCGCATCACCGTGCTGTACTGGTGGTTCTTCATCGGCACGTTCGAGCTGCCCAGCATGATCATGATCGTCTTCAAGATGATCATGTGGGACAACATCATCGCCCCGCGGCTCGGGGCGGGCATGAACGTCGCGTTCGATGCGCATCTGGCCGGCTATGCGTTCGGATTCCTGACCATCACCGTCCTGCTCGCCCTGCACGTGTTGCCGCGCGACCAGTTCGACATCATCGCCCTGTGGAAACGCTGGTTCCAGCGGCAGAGCTTGCGGAGCGCCATGTCCACCCCGCAGGCTCAGGCCCGGGCTCAATTCGGCCGCGTGGCCCGACCGGTGTCGTTCGACGACGTTCGCGTGCGCGTGACCGACCCCCTCGATGACAACAACCCGGTCACGCAACTGCGACAAGAGATCATCCGCACCATCGACGAGGGCAACCGATCCGAGGCGGCTCGACTGTACGAAAAGCTGCTCGACCTGGATCCGCGCCAGGTGCTCGGACGCAACCAGCAGCTCGACATCGCTAACCAGCTCTATAGCACGGAGCGATTCCCCCAGGCGGCCGCGGCATACGAGAAGTTTCTCTCCACGTATCCGTCGGCTCAGGAGGCACCGCAAATCGAGCTGCTGCTGGGCATCATCTACGCACGCGATCTGCATCAGTATGAGGTGGCGGAAGAGCATCTCAAACGTGCGCTCGAGCGCATCACGGACGACCGCCGCCGCGAGCAGGCTCGGCACTGGCTTGAAGCAGCCTCGCAGGCTCTTGACCGCCCCGCCCCGCAGGCATGAGGGTGGAGGCTGGGGCTTAGGGATTGGGGGCTGGGGAGAAAGGCTTGAGACCTGAGGCTTGAGGGCTGACGTAGTGTGGGCGGCGCGGCAAGGAGAGATCTAACCGATGGCACACATTTTCACAGGCTGCGCGGCGGCGGGCAAAGGCCAGCCGCTTCGACGGTTCGAGTTCGACGCGGGCGAGCTGGGTCCGGAGCAGGTGGAGGTGGCCGTCGAATACTGCGGCATCTGCCATTCGGACTTGTCCATGCTGGACAACGACTGGGGAATGACGCAATACCCCATCGTGCCCGGGCATGAAGTGATCGGGAAAGTGGTCGCAACAGGACCGCAGGCCAAGGGCGTGCAGGTAGGTCAAAGAGTCGGCATTGGCTGGTCATCCGGCAGTTGCCTGGCGTGTCGGCAGTGCCTGTCGGGCGACCTGCACTTGTGCTCCGCCGCGGAAGGGACCATCGTACATCGCCACGGCGGATTCGCCGACCGCGTCCGCGTGCAGTGGCCGTGGGCGGTGCCGCTGCCCGACGGGCTTGATCCCGCCAAGGCTGGCCCGCTCATGTGCGGCGGGATCACCGTGTTCTCGCCGCTGCTCCTGGCTGGCGTCAAACCCACCGACCGCGTCGGCGTGGTCGGGATCGGCGGGCTGGGCCACATGGCCGTACGCTTCCTGTCCAAGTGGGGCTGCGAGGTCTACGCGTTCACCTCCAGCGACGCCAAGCGCGAGGAGATCGAGCGCATGGGCGCGCATCACGTGGTAAACTCACGCGACGCCGCCCGCATGAAGAGCCTCGCCCACACACTGGATTTCATCATGGTGACCGTGAACGTCCCGCTGGACTGGAAGGCCATCATCCACACGCTGGCCCCGCGCGGCCGGCTGCACTTCGTGGGTGCCGTGCTCGAACCGGTGCCCGTCGAAGTCTTCTCGCTGATCGGCAGCCAGCGCGTCATTTCCGGATCGCCTACCGGCAGCCCGGCGGTCATGGCCACCATGCTCGAGTTCTGCGCGCGTCACGGCATCATGCCCATCACCGAGGTCTTCCCCATGTCGCAGGTGAACGAGGCCCTCGATCACTTGCGGGCCGGCAAGGCGCGATATCGCATCGTGCTGGAGAATAGCTCTAAGCTATAGCCTGTAAGCTGTAAGCGTAAGCCAGAGGACTGCGAGAGGCAGGTTACGAAATTGGGGGCGGACGTCTGCAAGCGAGACGTCCGCCCCGATCTGTCAGTGATTGTCACACGCCTGCGGGGACCTTCTCCCGCCGACGCCAGAAGCGTTTGAGTAGCGGAGCCGGCTCCACCTCCTCGGGACCCTGTTGCACCAGGTCGCTGGCGATCTTGCGAGCCATCTCGCGAATGGCCGCCTGCACGGGATTGCGTCCATCATCCTTGGTGTATCCCGCGTCGAGCGACGACTGTACGCGGTGATAGTCGTTGGGGATGGCGGCAAACACCGGCTTGCCGAAGTGGGCTTCGACGTCCTCGGGCTTGATGTGGCCGATGCCTGCCGACGCCCGGTTGAGCACGATGCCGATGTTGTTTTCCGGCGTGCCCATCTTGCGCAGCCACTCGTGAATGCGGGTGGCGTTGCGGATGGACGCGACGGTCAACTGTGCGACAACCAGGACACGATCGGCATCGGTCAGGGCCGTCACGCTGATCGGATCCAGCGAGCGAGGCAGATCCACGACCAGGAACGGGAACAGGGCGCGGGCCTCGTTGAGCATGTTGGCCACGCCCTCGGGCGAGACTTCGTACGCCTCCTCCAGCTTGTGCGGCCGAACCAGGATGCTCACACCGCAATTCAGCCGGTGGAATGCTTTCTCCAACACGGAGCGGTCGATCTCCATGTTGTCCCGGCAGACGTCAGCCACGGAGTAGACCGGCTGGACATCGAACAGGCAGCCCACGTCGCCCAGTTCCAGATTCAAATCGACCAAACCGCAGTCGCCGCCGCTCAGGCCGGCCAGTTCCACGGCCAGGTTGCACGCGATGGTCGTCGATCCGTTCCCCCCGGAAGCACCGAGCACGCAAACGCGCCGGGCCCCGACGTTTCGCGGAGTCACCTGCATCGTGATCTGCTCGAGAGCCTCTCGCAGATCCTTGGTGTCCACCGGCCAGCGCACGTACTGGTTGCAGCCGGCCCGCATGGCTCGAATGATGTCGTTGGGATCGCTGCTGCGGCTGATCCCCAGGATTCCGCAGCGCGGCGTCATCTGGCGTATCTGTTCCACCACTTCCAGGGCTTGGGCGGAATCCAGGTTGACCACCGCGAGGTCCACGCTCAACCGGCTGATCCAGTCCAGCATCTCGTCGGCGCTGGCCACCTGGCCCACGATCCGCAGGTGCGGAAAATCCTGGAATGGCTGATGCAGCGATTGTTGGACTTCTCGATTGAACAGACAAACTCGCAAGACTTGCGGCATGCGTTTCTCTCCCGACGTAGGCAACAAAGATTGGTACGCGGCACGGCCGCGCCTGGACCATGCCCGATCAGGCGCACGACATCCCGAAGGGTATATCGACCAACGTCGAACCGGCCTGAGCGTTGATCCCGGTTTGCTCCGCCGGACTATCAATCGTAAGTAACAGGAGTGAACCGCTGTCCACCTTGGAGGCGCCATGGCTAGCCAAACTCACGTATCAGACATGCAGATGCTCTCGCACATCATGGAGGCATTCGGGCCGATAACCGCCGGTGACTCCGACACCTGGTCGGGCAAGCGGGCTCATCCCCGGCAGGACCTGATTCTGCCCGTGCGGTTGCGACTCGTGACCGGGGCCGAGAACGTACGGGAGCCGGCGTTCACGGCCCGCTCGCGGGACATCTCCTGTCGAGGACTGGGGCTGACCGTGCCCTGCAAGCTCGAGCCGCACAAGCACTTTGATGTGGAGGTGTTCACCGACCGAGGCACGTGGGTCGGACGCATGCGGCTGGTTCACTGCACGCAAACCATCGGCGGATACAAGGTGGGTCTGGAATGCGCCGCGGCCGACGGCGACGAAGCGGAGGCCGCCGAACGGGATCGCTGTCGCTCGGACGAATCGAGTAGCGAAATCCTCACGCTCGAGCAGGCTTGTGAGGAAGTCCGCCATTGGCTGCGGCGCTATCAACTGGCCGAAGTGACGTGGGGACTGTTCGGCATGACCGTGCACCGCGAAGTGCAGCGCATCTTGCGCGGATTCCCCCCGCCGCCCCCGTCGCGCATCAAGCTCGAGCCCCGGCGCCGGAACTACCGCCACGAAGTGGAGGGCAGCGTGCACCTGCTCGTCTCGAGGCCCAAGGGGCCTGAGCTGGTGACCACGCGGATCGTGGATCTCTCCGCGGGTGGTGCCCGCGTGATGCTCTCGAAGGAACCCGGGGCCCAGCCCTCCGACGCGAGCGGCTGGGTCTCGGGGCTGTGGATGGCGGTGGGCATCTGGACGCCGGACCAGGGCACGGTCTGGCTGCCCGCTCGGGCCGTCCACGGCGGCTCGCCATTGTTCACGGAGAAGTCGATCGGCCTGGAATTCGTTCGCGCCAGCGATTTTCCGTGGCAGTAGACAGAAGAGAATACAGGAGGCAGAAGCCAGGAGACAGTTAGGAAACGCACCTCCACGCGGTATCCTTTCTCTGTCTCCTGACTGCTGTCTTCTGTCTCCTCTCTCCATTGTCCGATAATTCCCCACCAGCCCGTTCCGCATCATAATTATCTGAACGCCATCCCTGCCGTGGCCGATAACACGCACTGAGAAACCCTTTCCGCGACAGATCCGCCCTGCAGGCGGCGCGGTCAGGCGCTCACGAGGCCATGATGGACGCGCGTAAGGATCCATTGCCGCAGCCGGAGTCCGGGTCACCGGCCCCCGTCGCGTCTGCTTCAAGCGAGACGCCCGCCGCGGATCGCAGCCGGCGCGATTTTCTTCAGGGCTCGGCTCGCAAGCTGGCGTATGCCGCGCCGCTCGTCCTGTTGTTCCACCCGACGCCGGCCTGTGCATCGGGAGGCAGCCAATTGACGAAGCCGTGAGGTTCGGCGACGCCCTTGTCAGCATGGAAGCTGAAACTGTTCAGTTCGACCCCAACGCCCTGCCGGTTCGCCGGGCAAGCGTGTGCTGCCACGAACTGGACGGCGAGGCCGTGCTGTACGATCCCGCGCATCACGCGGTCCATTACCTGAATGCGACCGCCTATCTGATCTGGCAACACTGCGACGGCCACACGAAGGTGCCCGCACTTCTGAACAAGGTCGCCGCGCACTTTGCCGACGTCGAGACGGACACGCTGATCCGAGAATTGGAGGCGGCGCTTGACCGGCTCGTGCGAAACGGCTTGGTGGATTGGGGGCAATTGAGGGCGGCATGACGCAGATCTCGATCCCATCGACGCTGGGACTCGCTCGCGAACGCACACACATCCATGCGCGCGCCGCGGATCGGGGCGTGACACGCCACTACCGCATCGGTCCCGTGCCCGTGAGTCTGTACAGTGAGTTACCGGGCATCGCTCACGATTTTCACCGCTTCTACGAGCCCTACCAGGTGTTCGCGCCGGCCGTGGACAGCTTTCGCATCGAAGTGCGCCCGCAGCGTTCGTGGCGATCGTTGCGGCGGTACATCCACATCCGCACGAACGGGCGCGAACAGTGTGTCTTGCGCAGCGAGAAGTCTGTCCTGCCCTTCGTGGAATGGACGATGAACGCCCTGGTCGCCCGGTTCCTGCCGGGCTATCTGCAGATCCACGCGGCAACCATGTCGCTGGATGGACAAGGCGTGATCCTTGCCGGCGCTCCTGGGCAAGGAAAATCGACGCTGGCCGCCGGGCTGCTCGCTCGCGGATGGTCGTACCTGTCGGACGAGTTCGCGCTCATCCATCCGGACACCCGGCTGCTCGAACCCTACCCCAAAGCGCTGTGCATCAAGTCCGGTTCATTCGCGCCGCTACTGAAGCTCGGCTTGCCCCTCGACCTGGATCGCGTGATGCACAAGGGCAGCAAGGGACCCGTGTCGCTGCTCGATCCGCTCGCGGTCCGGCCTGACGCGGTGAGCTCGACCTGCCCCGTGCGCATGATCGTCTTCCCGCAGTATTGCCCCGACGCGGAGCCGGCCGTCGAAGGCATCTCGCGAGCGCAAGCGGTTTTCGAGCTGGTCCGGGCGTCGTTCAACTTCACGAAGTTCCGCGGCCCGGGGCTGGAAGTGCTTGTGGAGACGGTCCGCCATGCCCGATGCGTGCGCGTGCGATCGGGAGATCTGAACCGGACGGGCGAGTTGATCGAACAGGCCCTGCGGGGGGAAACGATATGACGCGCAAACGCCCGATCGACCCCGCGCAGGCATCTCAGACGCCGGCGTCCGTCTGGCCGCTGATCGGCCGCTGCCTGGGCGACGAGCCGGCCGGCGCGTTCCGCGAGGTCGCCCGCAGCGGACTGTGGGAGTACGTGGCCGCTGAGGCGTGCGACGCAGGTGTCGGAGCCTTCTTGTACGCGGCGGCGCAACGGCACGGCATCGACCTGCCGGTCTCGGCGTCGCGGCAGATGCGGGCCTACCGCGAGCACGTGGCCGCTGCCAACAGCTACCAACTCGAAAGCGTCCGCAAAGCGCTCGCCCGATTGCAGATCGCCAAGGTGCCCTTCCTGCTGCTCAAGGGCGCGGCGCTTAACGCCGTGCTCTACGAACCGGGCTTGCGGCCCATGACCGACATCGATGTGCTCATCCGCGCGGAAGACGTTTCGACCGCTGAGAAGGTTCTCCGCAACGCGGGCTGCCGACCCGGCGCGGACCTGCTGCGTGAGGACTTCTATCCCAAGTACTATTGCGAGCGTGAATACTTCACCGGGACGTATCCGCCGGTGAAGATTGATCTGCACTGCCGGCCCTTCCACGTCCTGCGCTACGCCCGCACCATGCCCGAAGGCGCGCTGTGGAGCGGCACCATGGAGGCCGGCTGCGCCGGGCTGACCGTGCGGGTACCCGGACCGCACAGCATGTTGATTCATCTCTGCGTGCACGCGGCCTGTCACGGCGGGACGCAACTGCGCTGGCTTTACGACATCAAGTGCTGGCTGGACCGCTTCGGCGGGAGCATCGATCTCGATCGTCTGGCTGCCCAGTGCCGGCGCTGGCGAATCGCCCTGCCCGTGCACCGCGCCCTGACGGCCACGCTAGAGGCATTCGGAGGTAACGACCTCCTTCGGGCGGCGGTGGAAGCGACCGACGGCTTCGCCGGTCCGCTGGATCGCCTGGCCGTGGCCGCCGCCCCGCTGGCCGGCCGCGCGCCCGTGCTGCACACGGTGTGCACGGCCCTGACCACGCCCGGCCTGCGCTTCCGCCTGGGCTACCTTGCCGCCGTCCTGCTACCCGGCACCGGCCATCTCGCCCAGATCTACCCTCACCGCCATGCCGGCTGGCAACTCGCCGCCCACGGCACTCGCGTCGCGAGCATTCTTCGACGCACGCTGCGCCCGAGCGAACCGTGTGCATAGCTGTCAGCTATCAGCCATCAGCCAGATGTCTGGCTCACAGCGCACAGCTCATAGCTCACAGTTCTTCTTTAACCACCTCGACGGGGGCGATCCGCTCGAGATCGGCCTTGATGTCCGCGGCCTTGCCCACGACGACGATGACCAGACGCGAAGGATCAATCCGCTCCGCGGCGCTGCGTAGAACGGCGGGATCGCTCGTGGAGATCAAGCCCTTCTGGTAATCGGTGTACCAGTTCTCGGGCAGCCCCCAGACGAGCAGATTCCACCAGCGGTCGGCGATTTGACCCGGCGTTTCCAGCCCCATTTGGAAGCTGCCGACAAGCGTGTCGCGGGCGCTGTCCAACTCTTCATGGGTCACCGGCTCGCTCGCCAACGCGGTCAACTCCTGGATGGCGGCCTCGACCGCGGCAGCGGTGCGATCGTTGCGAGTGAACGTGCTCAGACGCAGGCAGGCCTCCTGCGCATTCACATCGAACGTGCCGCGGGCGCCGTAGGTCAGCCCTTTCTGAATCCGCAGCGTGCGGTTGAGCCGGCCGCTGAACGACTCGCCGAACAACTGGATCAGCAGACGCGCGGCGGCGTAATCGGCGTCTTTGCGCGTCAGTTGTACACGCTGGCCGATGCGAATCTCGCTCTGCGTGGCGTCGGGCCGATCGACCAGGAGAATGCGCGTGGCCTGCGCCGCCGGCGGCTCGGGCCACGTGCCCTGCTCCGCGCGACCTTCCCACTTACCAAACCATCGTTCGGCCAACGCGAAAGCCGCTTCAGGTGCGACGTTGCCGGCAAAGATCAGCGTCGAGTTATCGGGCGCGATGAACCGCTTGTGGAAGCCCACCACCGCCTCGCGGGTGACGCGTTCGAGGCTCGCGGACGTGCCGTCGGTCGGACGCGCCAGGTAATGATCGCCGAACAGGGCCCGAGCGAAGGCGCGGCCCGCGAGCGTTCCCGGATCACGCTCGTTAATCGCCTGCTGGGCGGCGGCACGGCGGACGAAGTTGGCCACCTCCTTCTCGGGGAACGTCGGCGTCTGGATGATCTCGGACAGGATCTGCGTGCCGAGCTCCAGATGCTCGCTCAAAGTCCATAGCCGAACACCGGCATCCTCGTGCCCCACGCCGGCGTTGAGCGACATGGCTCGCGCGTCGAGGAGTTCGGCGATCTCATCGCCGCTGCGACTAGCCGTGCCACGACGCAGCGTGTTAAACGTGCAGTACGCCAGACCGGCCATGTCGGGCGGATCGTTGCGTGCTCCGGCCGTCGTGTTCAGCGAGACGTAGACCGACGGCGCGGCCTCGTCAGCGAACACCGCCACCCGCAGGCCGTTGGCCAACGTGCGGAGCACCGGCGCCGGCAATTCGGCGGGCTCGGGCCGCTTGCCGAGCGGCATCTCGGGCGGCGGCGGCCGATCGACCACCTTCTCCTCGGTCTTGGGCGACTGGTCGGCAGCCGCCTCGGCCACCGGTGCGAGATTCGGATCGGGCCGTACGGTGATCGACACACGATTCGACTCGCGCAACACGCGCCGGGCGACGGCCATCACCTGCTCGGCGGTCAGCGTTCGAATCCGCCGGCGGTCGCTGTTCACCCGGTGAGGATCGTTCAATACCACCGCGGCATAGCCGAGCTGATCGGCTCGGCCCTGTACCGTCTCAGCCGCCCGAACGTAGGAGGCCAACACCTGGTTGCGTCCCTTCTCCAGTTCGCTCGGCTCGATGCCCTTTGTAAGAAGCTGCTCGATCTCGTCGAGCAAGGCTTCGCGGCCGGTATCGATCGACACGTCCGGCTTGAGCACGGCCGACAGGACGAACAGCCCGGCCTGCTCTTTGGACGAGTTGTAGCAATTCACGCTGACGGCCAGTTCCTTGCCCTGCACGAGATGGCGGTACAGCCGGCTGCTCTGGCCGTTGGACAGAATCCGGGCCAGTACATCGAGAGCCAGTGCGTCGGGATCGTTGTCGCTCGGTGCGTGGTAGGCGAACAGCACCAACGGCGAGGGCGCGCGGTCGGTGATCTCGACGGCGCGGGGTTCGGTCATGGGCGGCTCGGCGATAGTCACGCGCGGCGGGTCGGGCCGCCGAGGAATCGAACCGAAGTACTGCCGCGCCTTGGCCATGGCCGTCGCGTGATCGATGTCGCCGACCAACACCAGGGTGGCGTTGTTCGGCACGTAGTAGGTCTGGAAGAACTGCTGCAACTCCTCGACGGTGGCCGCGTCCAGGTGAGGCATGTTGCCGATGGGCGTCCAGCGATACGGGTGAACCTGGTAGGCGGCCGAGTAGAGCGTCTCATAGAGCTTGCCGAACGGCCGGTTCAGATAATTCTTGCGGCGCTCTTCTTTGACCACCTCCCGCTCGGCGGCGAAGTAGTCCTCGTTGATCTTCAGGCGGCCCATCCGCTCGGCTTCCAGCCACAGGGCCAGATCGACCTGCGCCGAGGGGAGCGTTTCATAATAAACCGTCTGGTCGAAACTCGTATAACCGTTCACCCGAGCCCCGAATCGGCTGAGGAATCGGAAATGATCCTGCGGGCCGATGCGGTCGGTTCCGCGGAACATCATGTGCTCGAACATGTGGGCGAAGCCCTGGCGCTGCGGATCCTCGTCCTTGCTGCCCACGTGATACCAGACCTGGACGGACACCAGCGGTGAGCGACGATCCTCGAGCGTGAGGACCCGCAGGCCGTTGTCCAGCGTACCTTCCTCGAACTGCCATTCATCGGGGGTCTGGGCCTGCAACGTTGCGGTGGAAATCAAAGCGACCACTCCTGCCGTTAGACAACCCCATGCCGCGGGGCGTGCGATCCTTGTGCTCATTTTCAATGGGCATCCTTCCTGTCGACAAATTCGCCCCTTCAGCGGGGCAGCAGCCATGCGAGAGGGAAAGTCCCCTGCCGCGGTTCAGGCGTATTGTATGGCCGAATGATAGGGTTTGTCCCGCTGCAACGGGAGGGAGAAAAGCAAGCGAGCAAGCCCTGGCGAGGCAGGACGGAATGAGAAGAAATACGGTCGCGAACCAGGAAGGCAGGGCCCCTTAACCGGGAACACAAAAAACGCGGCGGCGGGCCCGGAGACGATCTTCCCACATCTGGCCCCATCCGCTACACTACCGCCCAAGCATTCGGAACAACTCACAGCTTTGCGGGAGGGCGGTTCTTTGCAGTATCTCAACTTCGCCGACTACGCAGTCATGGCCATCTATTCAGGCATTCTGGTCGTGATGGCCATTTACCTCCAACGCAAGGCAACGGAGAACCTCGAGGCCTACTTCCTGGCCGGGCGGGAACTGCCCTGGTGGGCCTTGGGCGTGTCGGGCATGACCAACTTCCTGGACATGACCGGGACCATGGTCATCGTCTCGTTCCTCTACATGCTGGGGCCGCGGGGATTGTTCATCGAGTTCCGGGGCGGAGCCGTTCTCGTGCTGGCCTTCATGATGTTGTGGACGGGCAAGTGGCACCGCCGCTCCAACTGCATGACCGGCGCGGAATGGTACATTTACCGCTACGGCCGGGGGTCGATGGCTCAGGCCGCCCGTGTGATCACTGCCGTCGGGGGCGTGGTGCTCAACATGGCCATGCTGGCCTACCTCATCCAGGGAGCCGGCACGTTCCTGTCGATGTTCCTGCCCTACAGCCCCAAGACTTGTGCCCTGGCCATGGTCGCGTTGACCACACTGTACACGCTTATGTCGGGCTTCTACGGAGTGGTCTACACGGACCTGTTCCAGTCCGGCATCATCCTGGTGAGTGTGGTCGTGATCATCATCATGGCCGTCGGAGCGGTTGCCGGTTATGACGGCAATCTCGACGAACTGGCCTACCAGGTGACCGGCGCGGAACAATGGACCAGCAGCGTCCCGAGCTTCGTGACGCCCATGCCAAAGGGATACGAGCAGTACAAGTATCTGTTCGTATTCGCCATGTTCTACCTGCTTCGCAACATCCTGGGCGGCATGGGCACGGGAGCCGATCCACGGTATTTCGGAGCCCGCAACGAGCGCGAATGCGCGAAGTTGACGTTCTTCTGGACCTGGCTGATGACCTTCCGCTGGCCCATGATGATGGGCTTTGCCGTGCTGGGTCTGTTCCTGATGCGGGATCTGTTCCCCGACCAGTCGGTGATCCAGCAGAGCGAGATTGCGATCAAGCGACACATCCTGAGCGAAGCCAAGCCCGACCAAACGTTCGACCTGGAGCGAGCGGCGACGGTTGCTGAGGAGATTCCCCGGGGCGAGTGGGAAGGGCTGATGAAGAAAGCGGCCGCCGGCAACCTGGCCGCCGTCGATCCGGAAGCCGCTGAGAAGCTCGTGAAAGTCTTCGGCCCGGATTGGCAGCCGCAACTGCAACGTCTGGTGGAGCAAGACAAAGCGGTCAAGGAGGTCATTCCCAAGAACCGGTGGGAAGACAAGCTGGCCGACATCGTGCACAACCAGGACAAGTATCCCACGCTGGTGGCCGAGCTGAAGAGCACGCTGGGTGACAAGTGGGTCTCCCGGCTCAACATGATCAGCTGGGAGGGCACGATCAATCCCGAACGCATTCTTCCCGCGGTGATCGCGATGAACGTGCCCATGGGTTGGCGAGGCTTGTTCATCATCTCCCTCGTGGCGGCGGCCATGTCCACGTTCTCGCCCACGGTGAACACCACGGTCGCGTTGTTCACGCGGGATATTTACCAAGCATTCTTCCGCCCCAAAGCGGGTAACCGTGAGTTGATGTGGGCCAGCTATGGCTTCGGCACACTGCTGGTCGCGGGCGGCTTCGGCATGGCTTACACGACTTCCAGCATCAACGACATTTGGGACTGGATCATCATGGGACTCGGCGGCGGGCTGGCCATGCCAGGCCTGCTGCGGCTGTACTGGTGGCGATTCAACGCCGGCGGCGTGGTGGTGGGTACGTTCGTCGGGCTGGTCGGCGCCATCGTGGATCGGGCCCTGGCCACGCTGGGAATTCTGGTCATGCCGTCGTGGGTGGAATTCCTCGTCGTGACCGGGATCGGCCTGATCGGGTGCATCGTCGGCACGTATCTCACGGAACCCACCGATCCGCGGCTCGTCAAACGGTTCTATCACACCACGCGGCCGTTCGGTCTGTGGGGACCGCTGAAGAAGACTCTCGACCCCGACGTCCGCCGGAACATGGAGCGCGAGCACTTCTACGACATCGTCTCGGTGCCCTTCGCCCTGTTGTGGCAGATCACCCTGTTCCTGTTGCCCATGCAGGCGCTCATCGGCACTTGGAAAGCGTTCGGCGTGACCTTCGCGCTCTTCGCGGCCTCGCTGGTGGGCTTGTACTTCCTGTGGTGGCGGAACCTGCCGCCGGACACCGAAGTGCCCGGTAAGCCGTTCGATCCGACGGCGGTCGAGTTCGACGACGAGCCGGTCGCGGTACCGGTGCCGGTGCCCGCCGGTGCGAGCGAACCACGAAGATGACGCGCCTGGAGAGGCAGGCATCTTGCCCGCCTGCTTCCTCTGGATGACTGCTTTCTCGGCATTCAGGCGGGCGAGATGCCCGCCCCCGAAGATTCCAGAGCAACGATCGGCTACAATGCAGCGGACCTTGCCACAGGAGCAAGGTCCGCTGCTTTTTGCCTCGTAAGTCACGTGTAAGTTTTCGCTGTGAGCTGCCAGGCAGATGTCTGGCTCACAGCTCACGGCTCATAGCTTACAGCTCACTTGCAACGAGAGCTCATGCCGCCCGTCAAAGACCAAGCCATCGTGCTGCGTCACCTGGACTACTCTGAAACGTCCCAGGTGCTGGCCTGCCTCACCCGCGAGCACGGGTCGCGGCGCTTTATTGCCAAGGGCATCAAGCGGGCCACCAAGAACAAGGCGGCCACGATCATCGACCTGCTCGAGCAGGGCGAGGTTGTTTTCTTGGTCCGCCCACAGAGCGAAAGCGAGTTGTCGATTCTGACCGAATGGAGGCAGGTGGATGCTCATCTGGGACTGCGATCCAATCTGCACACCTGGTACGCTGCGCAATATGCGGCCGAGATCACCTCGACCATGACCGAGGAGGCCGACCCGCATCCGGAGCTGTTCGACGCGCTGGCCGCCCTGCTGCAGAATCTGGCCTCGGGCGCAGCCGCACTGCCGGCCGTTGTGGACTATCAATGTACGTTGCTGCTCGCCGCCGGCGTGTGGCCCGACCTGACGCGCTGCGTGGTGTGCGACCGCCCTGCTCCGCCCGGCCGTGCAGCGTTTTACGCCCCGATCCAGGGCGGACTGGTCTGTCGTAATTGCGAGCCGACCGTTCCAGGCCGTCACTACGTCCGAGCCGCCAACCTCGACGCGCTGCGTAGCCGGCAGTTCGATTCGGCCTCCGCCGCCGCGCTCTTCGAACTGCTGGATGAGACGCTCACCGCCGTTTCCGGCCGCCCTTCGTCGCTGGCCAAGTGGGTAATGAGGAAAGAGCTGTGAGCTATGGGCTGTGAGCCGCAGAGGAGGGACTGGGGCCTGGGGGCTGGCGAAGAAACCTCTGTGAGGCAGACCTACTGGCTCACAGCTGATAGCTGACGGCTGACAGCTGTTAGTCGTAGTTCGTCGGCGGGCTTGGACCGGTCTCGTCGTTTTTGCCATGCCCCCAGAACTGACTGTACCAGTGCAGACGTAACAGCACGACCACGAAGATGGATATGATGACGGCGGGGAATGCGTAGCCCGCGCCGATGAGCACGCCGATGGCCGCCACCACCCAGATGGTCGCCGCCGTGGTCAGCCCGCGCACGCGGTTCTTGCTGTGCAGAATGGCCCCCGCTCCTAGAAAGCCGATGCCCGAGACCACCTGGGCGGCGATGCGCCCGGGGTCGGCATCGCCTTCCTTCCGCGAGATCAGGATCGAAACGAGCGTGAAGATCGCGCTGCCCATACAGATCAGCGTCACGGTGCGGATGCCGACCGGTTTGCCTCGCGATCTTCTTTCGATTCCGATCAGCCAGCCCGGAACCAAAGAGGTCAGCACGAGCACGAAGATGATCCAGGGGTAATCGAGCACCTCGTGCAGGTTGCCGTACCAGGTCGCATGCGATGATGTGGTTGCGAGCAGATCCATCGTGTCCAAGTTAGTTCACCCAACCGACCGTGGCAAGCCAGCCGGCACAAGGGACGCAAGGGAATGCCTTCGCGTGCGCTGGTACCCGCGTCCACAGCATCCGGCTGACGGCGCCAACCAAGGTCCTTCCGAGAACGACCCCTTATCGCCGTAGTCATTCTTGGTCTACGTCCGAGAAAACCGGAGTTGCCGGCGAATGGCGGCGATTTCAGCGTTTGTCGCTCACCTCGCTCGGCCATTCGAACGATACAGGAAAGGAACGGACCAGGGAATACTCATTCCCGGATGCCGCAAGGAGGGGCATCTCACTGATCCGGTTCGCGGCAGGTGTAGCTGGAGGGGAGCCTGCAACGGTCCATCGGACTTAGACCGTTGTTGGCCGCCTTCCGCATGAGTGCATTGATGGCAGTTCCACAGCGAACGGTCTTGATGGTAGGCGACTGCCGGGAATACGGCAGTCCCTGCCGCGACCGCATCCGGGAGGCGGGATTCCGGGTGGTCGAGGGCGTAGGCGACGACGTCCTGGATCAGGTCGTGCGCCGGCGGCCCGACCTGCTCGCCGTAGCCCTTTCCCCGGACGCTGATGATGCACACACCCAGATACGCGCAGTTCGCGACGATTCGCGTACGTCCGATACACCCATCCTGCTGCTCGCTTCCGGACAGAATCACCGTTCGACCGAACTGGCCCTCGACGCCGGTGCCGACGATTATCTGACCCTGCCGTTCGAGGCCCGAGAGTTCCGGCTCCGGGCCGACCGCATCATCCGGACCCGCCGCGCTCAGGAGACAGCCCGGCGCGTGCAGGCCCGTCTGCGGCGGGAAATCGACAACTTGACACTGCTCCACCAATTCTACGAGCAGATCCTGACCGGCGACCCGGAAACCGCCTGCCGTCAATCGGTCGAGACCGCCGCTCGCCTCACGAACAGCGGGCGGGCGTCCATGTTACTGGTGGATTCACAGGCTCACGAGATGCGCTTCGGTCATGCGGTGGGCATCGATCCGGCCGTCTGGCAAGAGTGCCGAGTGCCGCTTTCCAGTCCGGTGGCCGGCCGAGTCATGGCCACCCGCCGCGAGTTGGTCGTCAACGGCAACACGGCATGGCCGCGACGAGACGGTTATCAGCACGGGCAGTTCATCAGTGTCCCCCTGGTCTGCGGTGATCCGGCCGAAGGAAATGTGCTCGGCGTGCTCAACGTGACCGATCATCGCGACGGGCTGGACTATCAGCCGCAGGATGTGCTGGCGCTGACTCGGCTGGCCCGCGCTGCCGCTTTCGCGATTGACGCCGTGCGGACTCGCCGCCAGCTCGAAGCCACCCGTGACTCCATCATTTTTTCGCTGGCCAAGCTGAGCGATTACCGTCACCCTTCGACGGGCAAACATCTCGAACGCGTGCGGGAACTGTCGGTGGCCCTCGCACGGCAACTGGCCCGCGACCCGCGGGTCAGCCCACGCATCGACGGTCAATTCTTGTCGGACCTGAGGCGTGCCGCCCCCCTGCACGACATCGGGAAAGTGGCGGTACCCGACCGCATTCTGCTGAAGCAAGGTCGGTTGACCGAAACCGAGTCGGCCGTGATGCGCGACCACACCACCATCGGAGCGGCCACGCTGCAATCGGTCACACCGGACGGTCAAAACGACTCTTTCCTTAAAATGGCCGTCGAAATTGCCCACTATCACCACGAACGATACGATGGGTCCGGTTACCCGTGCGGCTTGGCGGGCGATCGGATTCCACTGAGTGCCCGGATCGTGTGCCTGGCCGACAGCTACGACGCGATACGCACGGCCCGGGAATACAAGGCTGCCCGTACGCATGCGGAAGCCGCCCGCGAGGTGCGATCCGGCTGTGGTACTCAGTTCGATCCGCTCGTGGTAGAGGCGTTTTTTTCACTCGAAGATCAGTTCGAGCGCATCTACAACAACTTGATGGAAGATCGCGCCGGCCGCCGCCGTGTCGCCGAAACACCCCGGTCAGAACCGGCCCTGGCGTGAGTTCCGCCCGCGTTTTCGTTTGGTGCGTCAGCGGGTGTGGAAAGTGTTTTCGGATTTGGCAAAAGAGTCCGGAGGGTGGGCGCCACCGGCATCCGAGGAAGCCACGAGAGGCAACGCGATTGTCATCCGTTTCGCGGTGCGGCACGCGTGATCCGTCCGAAAACCGGCCGCCTCTCGGGCGGCCCCGAACCAAGGTGCAGGGGTTGACCGGCCCATGGGAGTTGGGGCAAGATGATGGCTTTGGCCGGGCGGTTCGACTGACGACGTGCGGCGAATTCTCAACCCGGTAGTCTCGAATCTGGTTTTGGCACGAACAAACGAGATCGGTATGAGCAACGTTCCCAACAGCGGTATCCCCGAGGAACAAGCGTCAGCGGCTGCGCATCCGAGCGAGCCTGCCGGCATGGACCGGCCGAGCGAGCCGGCCCCCGCGACCGAGCCCCAGGCGTTCCCGGAAGCGGGTCCGACCGAACAGCCGGGCAACGCGCCCGAGCAGATGCCCGCCGGCGAGCCTGCGACAGTCGCCGAGAGTGGTGCCCAGACCGATCCCGCATCCTCCGGCCAGGACATCACGACCGACCAGGTCGTGGCTGCCGAAGAAGCGACCGCCCCTGCCGCTCCGCCGGCTCCCCGCCCGGTGGTGACCACGGGCAAGGTGCAGCGGGTGACCGCATCGGAGATCCTCATCGAGGTCGAAGGCGGCAAGCAAGGCGCTGTGCCCATCGAGGAGTTTCTCGGTCAGCCGTTGCCTCGGCCGGGCGACGAGGTCGGCGTCATCATCGTCCGCGATGAGACCGAAACGGGCGGCGGACTCGTGCTCAGCAAGCGACAGGCCGACGAGGCGTCGTTCTGGGACTCGGTCAAGCCCGGTGACATCATCGAAGGCGTGGTCACGGGCATGAACAAGGGCGGCCTGGACATTGACATCGGCGGAGCTCGGGCGTTTCTGCCCGCCTCGCAGGTGGACGTCCGCCGCATCAAGGACATCTCGGTGCTCATCGGCGAGCACGTGCGCTGCGTGGTGACGCAGGTCGATCCGACGACCCGCGATCTGATCGTCAGCCGACGCAAGGTCATCGACAAGGAGCGTCGCGAGAAGCGGGCCGAAGCCCTCAACGCGCTGGTCGAAGGCGAACTCCGCAAGGGCACGGTCAGCAGCATCACCGAGTTCGGCGCGTTCGTGGACGTCGGCGGCGTCGAGGGCCTGCTGCACGTCACCGACATGACCTGGGGCCGCGTCCGCAACCCCAACGAACTGGTTCAGCCGGGCCAGGAACTCGAGGTCCGCGTGCTCAAGGTGGACCGCAACACGGGCAAGGTTTCACTCGGCCTCAAACAGGCCAAGCCCGATCCGTGGGCGGACGTCGAAACCAAGTATCCCGCCGGCTCGCGCGTGAAGGGTCGCATCCTGCGCTTCGCCGATTTCGGAGCGTTCGTCGAGCTGGAAGACGGCGTCGAAGCGCTCCTGCCCATCAGCGAGATGAGCTGGAGCAAGCGGATCAATCATCCGTCGGAAGTGCTCGAACTCGGCCGCGAGATCGAGACCGTCGTGCTGCGGGCCGATGCGTCCAAGCGGCGAATCTCGCTGGGCCTCAAGCAGATGGAGGAGAACCCCTGGGACGTGGTTGAGCGGCAATGCCCGGTCAACTCCACCGTCAAGGGAAAGGTCTCGAAGATCATGGAGTTCGGCGCGTTCGTGGAACTCGTGCCGGGCGTCGAAGGGCTCGTGCATATTTCCGAGCTGTCCGAGCGCCGCGTCCGTTCCGTGTCCGATGTGGTCAAGGAAGGGCAGGAGGTCGAGGTCCGCGTGCTGAAGATCGACCGCAATGCCCAGCGGATTTCACTCTCGATGAAGCCGGCGCCCAAGGAAGAACCGCCCAAGCCCGAAGAGAAGCCCAAACCCAAGAAGAAGCGGCCGCTTCGTGGCGGACTCAGTTCCCATTTCGAGTGGTAATCGTGATGCCCGCCTCCCGCCGGTGGTGCTGGGAGGCGGGTGTCTTTTTACCTCGTCCGCGTTCGATATGCACTACGATGGCGTTCTCCGCCGGTTGCGTCTCAGGATGTACCACGTAACGCCCCACCAAGGTGCCACTAATGCGACACCACCCCCGGGCAGGCCGGCGCCGCAGGCCGGTGGCTCGGGTTCCGGCTCGGGCTCCTCGGGTTGCGACCCGGGTGGCGGCTCGGGCGGCTTGGGTTTCGGGCACTCGCCGTTCGGACACGGATCGCACACGTCGCCCAGCCCGTCGCCGTCGGTGTCGGTCTGATCTGGATTGGCCACGTTGGGGCAGTTGTCCACGTCGCCGCATATGCCGTCACGGTCGGCATCATTCATCACGTCCAGCGGGCACGGATCGCAGGCATCGCCCAGCGTGTCGCCGTCCGTGTCCGCCTGATCGGGATTGGCCACGTCCGGACAGTTGTCGTACTCGTTGCAGAAGCCGTCGCCGTCGGAATCGTTGTCCGGATCGAACGGGCACGGATCGCACAGATCGCCCAGCCCATCGCCGTCGGCGTCGGCCTGGGCCGGGTTGTACACGGTAGGACAGTTGTCGTGGGTGCCGCACACGCCGTCGCCGTCGAGATCCTCCCCCGCTTCGCCTGGACACGGATCGCAAACATCCACAATGCCGTCGCCGTCCGTGTCGGTGGTGTCATCGGGGCCCCAGAACGCCAGTCCGGCTGATTCGACGTCGTCCGTCCTGGTGAACACGCCACTCACGACGAGCAGCCCAGCGTGGACGCCCATCGCATACGTGGGGCCGTCGACGCCGCCGCCCAGGCTTGACCATCGCACGCCATCCCAAGCGGCGAGATACGGAACGAAATTCCCGCCGATGTACAGGAACTCGCCGCCGGCGACCAAGACGTTCTGGTACGCGGCCAGGCAATACACCACGCCACTGGGCGGATCCTCGAGCGGCAGCCACTGCGATCCGCCAAAGCGTGCGATCCCCCCCACCCGCGGATTGTTAACCAGGATGAACCCGCCCGCCGCGATCAATTCGTTGCGGTACACCGCCAAGGCGTAAATCGGGCCCTCCACGCCGTTACCCACGGCGGACCACAAGCCTCCCGACCAGACGGCAACCCCCTTCGCACTCACCCAGCCGGCGAACGTGAACTGACCGGCCGCCACAAGCTTCCCATCCCACACCGCCAGCGCATTGATAGCGCCGTCCATCCCGTTGCCCAGAGGCGACCAAGTCGTGCCGTTCCACCTGGCGATGCAACTGGCCGGCACGCCTCCCGCCGAGATGAAGTCTCCGCCGATGATCAACCGGTCTTCGTACACGATCATCGCGTTAATGGTGCTGTAGTCCGCCATGTTGATGCCGCCCCCCAGTGACACCCATGCGGCTCCGTTCCAGGCGGCCAGACAGTTCGCCTGAACCGATCCTACCTCGCTGAACTGCCCGCCGGCGATCAGTTGACCTTGAAAGACGGCGAGCGTCTTCACCGGACCGTTGAACGCCCCCCCCACGGGCAACCAGGTGGACGAATCCCGGCGAGCGACCACATAGGCCCCGTCCAGCGTCCCTGCGGCAAAGAGCTCCTTGTTGAACTCGATCAAAGTGTAGATCACCATGGCTTTCGCGGTGGTCAGGGCAGACCACTGCGTGCCGTCCCAGGCGGCGATGCCGGGAGTGGACTGGCCACCCGCGTTGCCGAACTCGCCACCGACAATGAGTCGCCCTTTGTAGACGGCGCTGCACAACACCGTGCCATCCATGCCGTTGCCCACTGATGCCCACGACGTGCCGTCAAACGAGGCGAGGTTCTGCGTGAAATGCCCGCCCGCAACGAGTTGGTTGTTGAAGATGCGCAATGTCCGCACGGCATACGGCAGGCCGGCCCCCACCGGTGACCAAGCCGTGCCGTCCCAGCGCGCGATGTAGCTCGCTGACCGCCCGCCGGCGCCCGTGAACATGCCGCCGACGATCAGATTCTTGCCCTGCACAACACAGACATATGCCACGCCCGATACGCCCGCATCGAGAGTGGCCCAAGCCTGACCGTCCCAGGCCGCGACGTTGATCGCCTCGATACCACCGGCGGTGGCGAACTCGCCCGCGGCGATGAGTCGGCCGCCGTACACCTCGAGCGCCTCCACGCGCGTGTGGGCTCCGCCGGTGACGCCCGAACCGAGCGGACGCCAATACGGGCCGTCCAGCCGTGCGATGTGGTTGACCTGCATGCCCAGCGCATGCGTGAATTCGCCCGCAATCACGAGTTGCTGCTGATAGACGACGGCGGCGTTGATGCGAACGAAGCCCAGTTCATCCAGCCCCTCGCCCAACGGGGCCCAGTTCGTGCCGTCCCACCACGCCACGCCGATCGCGCGGACGCCTCCCGCGGTGCGAAACTCGCCGGCCACCACCAGATGCCCACCGTGGATGGTCAGCGCGTTGACCGCCCCGTCGGTACCGGTTCCCAACGCCGACCATTCGCGTCCGTCCCACCGCGCGATGTTACGAGCCTCGACGCTGCCGGCAACCGTGAACGTGCCGCCGACGTAAAGGACGGGCCCTCTTCCGTCGTCGTGCACGACCATCGCCCGCACCGTGCCGTTGATCCCGGGCACTCCCCGGCCGCCTTTCCAGCCGAACTCGCATGCGGCTTCCGCCGGCCAGCCCGGCATCAGCGCCACCACAAAGCATGCGGCCAGTGGCCCCGAGTACGATTTGAGCATGGCAACACCTCTTCCCGGGAAAGCGAAAGTCCCTGTGTGTGATATGTAGGCGAAGCTCGCGGTTTCGGCCCTCAGGGCAGGACTGAGCTGTTCGCGCATGCGCGGTTGCCACCATGGTCTTGCCCGCTCACCACGAGCGAGACGTTCGCTCTGGAAGATGCTTGTCGCCCGTGCGGAACGAGCCAGCGGCGGTATAATGCGAGCAGGTCGGGAACTCTCCTGATTCTCAGGCCCGACCGCAAAATGAGGGAAGCACTGATGACCGGCAAACAACGTATCTCGGCCATGCTGTCGGGCCAGCCGACCGACTGTCTGCCTTTCATGCCCATCACCATGATGTTTGCCGCCGATCGCATCGGCCGGAGCTATCGCGAGTACGTGACCGATTACCGAGTACTGGCCGAGGGCCAGATCCGCACGGCCGAGGAGTTCGATTTCGATTACGTGTCGGTCATCTCCGACCCGGCCCGCGAGGCGGCGGACTGCGGCGCGACCGTCGCGTTCTTCGACGATCAGCCTCCGGCCATCGTGGAAGAACACGCACGGCTGGCCGACCCGAAGGATCTGCTCACGTTGCAGATACCCGACCCGCTGGGCGGCGGCCGCATGCACGATCGGGTCAAGGGCGTGGCCTTGCTCAAGCAGCGCGTGGGCGATGGCAAGTTCGTCGAAGGCTGGATCGAGGGGCCGATTGCCGAAGCGGCCGACCTGCGCGGACTGAACACGATCCTGATGGATCTGATCGACTCGCCGTCGTTCGTGCGCGACCTGTTCGAATTCGTGGTCGAGATGGAGCTGCGATTCGCCCGCGCCCAGGTGGAAGCCGGCGCGGACATCATCGGCGTGGGCGATGCGGCGGCGTCGCTCGTCGGTCCCGTGCTCTACGAGGAGTTGGTCTGGCCGTACGAGAAGAAGCTCGTGGACGGTCTGCACGCCATGGGCACGCGCGTCCGTTTGCACATCTGCGGCAACACCAAACCGATTCTTGCCGCCATCAGTCGCCTGGGCTGCGACATCGTGGATCTGGATTTCAAGGTGCCCATGGCCAAGGGCCGCGAACAGATGGGCCCGGATCAAGTGCTCCTGGGTAACATCAACCCGGTAACCACGCTGCGCGACGGCACGCCCGACAGCGTCCGCGCCGCCGTCGCCCAATGCCACGCCGAAGCCGGCCCGCGATTCATCGTCGGCGCCGGCTGCGAAGTCACCCGCAACACACCGCCCGCCAACCTCCGCGCCATGGGCGAGTACGCGCGATCGCACTCATAACCCCTTCCCCACTGAGCCAGCGTGTGGGCGATGCCATTGTGGTGCACGCTTCCAGCGTCCCCAGTGCAGGCGGGCTGCCTCCACCACACCGCCGCCGTCCGTACCCCAGAAGCGTACAAGCGGTGAACAAGCCGTTCCCGATGCACGAAGTCGAAGGAGGATAACGGGGTGAGAGTCTCTTGACGTCTTCGACCTCTCAACTTCCTCAGCTGGCAGCCGAACGTGGGCGACCTAACCCACGGTTTGCACGCACTCTAGATGCAGAAGCGGACCCGAGCGTGCCCGCTCGCATTCTTGGTTGTATATCCCTATGTGGCTGGGTACACTTACCTGTGTGCCAATGTTGAAGCACCCGTGCTCCGGGTGCCCGGCGTTGGGGCACGGGGACGGTGGGGACGAGCGAGAAACAGAGCCGGGAGTATCCCCGTCGGCGACGGGACTCGCACGTGGCGGTGCCTGTCTACTGCACTTGGCCCGGCATGCTTCCCTGGTTCCTGCTTCGCCCGCGGCTTCCTGAGCCGATCGGGAGCGGAGTACCAAAGGAGGCCGGCGAACCGGCCGCTGGGCAGGATTCGGTTGGTAGGTCAATCGTCGAATCGACAGGAAGAAATCTTTCCGTGGCAGTCTTCGCCAAGAGCACAGGAGGAATGGGGCATGAAACACGTACACATGGCCGGATTGTTGGTCGCCTTGCTTGCGCTAACCGGCCCGGCGAAAGCAGAGTTGATGGCCTACGAGTTCACGGGCGTGGTCGGCTCGTTCAACGACCCTTCCGGCGTGCTCGACGGCTCCATTCATGCTGGAACTGGTTTCTCCGGACGGTTCACGTTCGACTCTGATGCCCCCGACCTTAATACGAGCCCATCAATCGGCGAGTACGGCGGTCCTGCGTTCTCAATGACCCTCCATATAGGGTCCTATTCGTGGTTCTCTGGTGCGGGAAACGGTGATGTGCGCGTTGCGCTCGGCGAGTTCTACGACGACATGATGCTTGGAACTCCGACAGCCTTCACGGTTGGGGAAGGCATGGAAATCTTTTCGATGGTCGTTGGATTCAGTCACAGGGGCAGGATCTTCGCCAGCGATGCACTACCTTTGATGAACCCGTTTCCACTCGCGTCGTTCCAGGGTGGACTCGGGGTGAAGGGGAACAATCCGCTCGAACAGACCCATTTCGAGCTTGCAGGCCCCCTGACGAGTTTCACAGTCGTGCCGGAGCCAACTAACTCCAGTTGGTTTTTCTGCCTCTCACTGGCTTGTCTGGTCGGTCGAGGAGTTATTGTCAAATCTTGTGGATCGGCCGCGATCAGGCGGCGATCCCGTCGATGAACCGAACGCCCTGGAGCACGTGCACCAGGAATTGTGATCCGTTCAGCAGCCGCCAGTAATTCTGGGCGGACTGGGCCAGCTTGAAGACCATCGTCAGCGTGGCCATCCGCGATCCACAACCTTTGGTCTTGTTGGTCCGCAGCCGCACGGTGGCGAAGGTCGACTCGATCGGGTTGGTCGTCCGCAGGTGCACCCAGTGCTCGGCCGGGAAGTCATAGAACGTGAGCAGCACCTCCCGATCCTTGGCCAGGCAATCGACCGCCCGCGAATACTTCGCCTGGTACATCTCCACGAACAGATCGAACGCCTTCTCGGCATCGGCCTTGGTCTCCGCCAGCCAGATCTCGTGCAGGGCCTGCTTGGCCTTGGCCTGCTTGCCCTTGGGCAGATAATTCAGCACGTTGGCCGTCTTGTGCACCCAGCACCGCTGCTCGCGGGTCTCGCCGAACACCTTCCGCAACGCCGACCAGAAGCCCAGGGCCCCATCGCCGATGGCCAGCTTGGGGGCCTCGGCCAGGCCGCGGGCCTTGAGATCCAGCATCACTTCCCGCCAGCTCTGCTCGCTCTCGCGATAGCCGTCCTGGATGGCCACGATCTCCTTCTGGCCCTCGGCCGTGGCCCCCACAATCACCAGAATACACTGGCGATTCTGGCCCTCGCCGTCGCCGCCCAGGCGGACATTGAAGTACACGCCATCGGCCCAGAAGTACACATACTGCTTGCCGGCCAGCGACCGCTTGCTCCAGGCTTCGTACTCGACTTGCCAGACCTCCTTCAGCCGCACCACGGTCGAGGCACTCAAGCCGGGAGCTTCCGGCCCCAGCAAGGCCACCAACGCCTGACTGAAGTCGCCCGTGCTAATGCCCTTGAGGTACAGCCACGGGATCAGTTCCTCGAGGCTCCGCGTCTTCCGCAGGTATTTCGGCAGGATCTCGCTGGTAAAGCGGATCCGATCGCCGTTCTCGTCGACCCGCCGGTCGTTGACCCGCGGCTGGCGGACCGGCACCGGCCCGATGCCCGTCTGAATCTCCCGCTCGGGCAGGTGGCCGTTGCGGACCACCATCCGATGGCCTTGGGCGTCGCGGATGGCCGCGTGCCGCTCGATGTAGTCCGCCACCTCGGCCTCCACCGCCTGGGCCAGCAACTGCTTCGCCCCGTTCCGCAGAATCCCGGTCAGCACGTCGCCTGCCTGGGGGACTGGAAACTGGATGGAGCCTGTCGTACTCTCCTGCATGGCGTATCCTCCGTAATGGGTGTCCTCAAGAACCACCCAGGATACGCCGCCTTTTTGTTCACGCCATCCACAAGAATTGGTTATATCTCGGAACGGAGAAAAGAATGTCCGCAAATTGACGCAGATGGTCGCAGATTGGCGGAGCGAAATGCTTGGTCCTCCTCCAATGGGGGAATAGGCCGCTGTTGAGTGCCATCTATTTGCGGGGCGGGCATCTTGCCCGCCTCGGAATCGGCAGGACCGTCCCTTATAAGATCAGCCGTCCGATTGGAGTGTGCCGATCGAAACGCCGTTCTGAATCTGTGCGAATTTGCGTCAATCTGCGGCCTCGAAAAAAACATGAAGGCGAGTGCCATGCGGTGGCACGGAAGATGCTTTCTGTTGCCAACGCCGTGGGCGCGAGCGGCCAGTGAGGTACACGCGGGACGCTCGGTGCGTCAGGGAAGCTTGAGCGCCTTGAGCGCGAGGAAGACGGGAATTTCCTGGAAGGAGCGCTTCTGACCGCGGTAACGGGCGCCGCGCGGCGGTTCACGATGGGTGACGGGTTCCTCGGCGGCCACGACGGCCAGGCCGGCGGCGCCGAGGGCGTTGATGTAATCCTGCAGCGGGCGGTGGTGGAAGTACGTGTGCTGCCCGGGATCGCTGCCGGGATGGGTGGCGATGGGAACAGCCATGGATGACAAATATCGGTCAATGCGGCGATATTGGGTCTTCTTGGCTTCGTCCCAGCCCCAGTCGGATTGCCGGGGTACGCGGAAGCATGGGTGCATCATGACGATGACGGCGCGGCCGCCGGGCCGTAAGGTCCGCCCGAGCTCACGGAACAGGGCGGGTATATCGGCGACGTCCTGGACGGCCATGACGCAGGCGGCGGCATCGAAGCGACCGTCGGCCAGGTCGCCGAGGTTCGTCGCGTCGCACACGATGTACCGAACCCGCGGATCGGCGGGGCCGCGGGACTTGGCGGCCGCGATCAGCCGGGGGCTGGCGTCCACGCCCACCACGTGCACGGCGGAGTCGTCGGGCGGCGATCCGGGCGCGGGCCTGCGGCGGGCGTCCGTCCGAGCGGATGCGGCCTCGGCGGTCTTCTCGGCGATGATGCGGGTCAGCACGCCCTGGCCGCAGCACAGATCGAGAATCCGCTCGCCAGGCTGAGGGGCCAGCAGTCGCAGAGCGGTGGGCAGAATGACGTTTCGGTGGTAGTCGGAACCTTCGTCGCCGACGAGGCGGTCGTACCAGTCGGCCACATGGTCCCATCCGCCGCCGCCAGGGGCGGGGCGGGGACCGGGCTTGCGCGGGCGGTTGCGATGCTGGTCTTGCGGACGTCGCTTCATGCGTGAGAGTGTAATTCGCCGATGGGGCGAATGCGAACGCGCAGGCGGAGGTCCGGGGCGAAGGCCGCGTGGGGATCAGACGGCGGGGCGTTGGGCGCATGCAACCAGACTGGCGTCGCCCGAAGGCGATGCCAGTCTGGGAAAGTTCAGCCTTGTTTGCGAAGGGAGGCCGAGTCGCGGGCGACGCCGCACGCTCGCGCGGATGATGCGAAGCCGACTTCGGCGGTCAGGTCACTTGTTGCGACCGAATGCGCAGATGGCCAAGCCAATGAGCCCGAACAGGAGGATGCCGGCGAGCGTGCGGTCGGCGGTGCGGGGCTTGGGCTCGGGCTTGCGCGGGCTGGGCTGGCTGGCGTTCAAGCGGCTGAAGTTGTACGCCTTGCCCAGTTGCCGCTGGAGCTCCTGGACCACGCTCTGCGTGCAAGGCCCGCGAACGAGCCAAACGTGATCGACTCCAGTGGTGCGCTCGACCATGGCAGCGCCATGCATGTAGGGGCCCATGCGGGGATGGTTCATGACGGCGTAGGCGGATTCCCACAGTTTCTTCTTTTGGTCGTACACGAATGTCCTCCGAGCGACTGACGCTCGCGCGGGGTTTTAGGATTGGCCCCGGTACTCTCGCGCGCTGGACAGGTCCAAACGGAGGCGACCACGACTGAGATCCTGGTTGAGCCGGCGCGGATTGCTCAACAGTTCGTGGTTCGCCTGGAAGAACTCGGACACCGCGGACCAGTCCCGCAGTACCACGTCGTTTGGGTGGTACTTGTGGTCGGACCACGGATTGACGATGACTGAAATCATGCCGCCTTCGCGGTAGGCTTTGCCGTCCTTGGCCTTGTCGCCGATCCCCACCACCAGGTTGGGATATTCGTTTCGCAGTTTGCGGATGATCCTCTGCTTGAAATCGCCCTGGAAGATGAAATCGCCCAGCGTGGGCGCGGTCACGAGGCGGCCGGCCGGGAATCCGTGGCGGGCCAGCCAGCGTTCGGTCTTGCCCTTCATCGATCGCGAACGGGCGGTCACGTACACGATGTCGAACGTGGCGGACAGGCGGCTGAGCGTCGCCTGCGCGCCGGGCAACGGTCGTCCGTCGTCGTGGCCGATGCCCCACATCAGGTGCTGGTAGTCGGTGACGGAGAGCGTCTCATCGACGTCGACGGCCAGGACCGGGCGCTCCGGCACGCTCGGGAACTCCGTGGGATGCAGCGACTGGGCGGCGAGCGGTCGAGTCGCCGGTTGCGGCGACGTCCACGCGGGGCCGTAGTATGCCGAGCCGGCCGAACCGTAGTACTCCGCCTCTGTCGGGCGGTAGTAGTCCGAATCGACCGCGTCGTAGTAAGACGAATCGTTCGCCAAGGCGGGGGCCCAACTCGCGGCCAGCATCAGCAGTACGATGACCCAAGCCGTCTTGACGGCTGCGGCGTCCTGATCATTCATTGGCAGGTCCGTCCCTGAGCGAGAGTTTCGCGTCGTCCTGACCGGTGTTGTGCGTGTATCCCCGAGATCAAGGAATTTAACCCGGCTTGTGCGCGAATTCAAGGTTCTCCCTGCGAATATCTCACTTTTTCTCGGACGTTGGGGATCAGGGAATCTCCGCAGCACCACGACAATTTGTCGCATCGGACGGGACATCGGCATGGGGCGGGCGAAATCACCGCAATTTCGGGGCGGTTTTTCGGCGAGACGGATGATGGCCAGAGATTACCAGTAATTACCTCTATCGCGGGCTTCTTTGTGGTGCACGCTTCCAGCGTGCAAGTGCAGGCAGGATGCTGCACCACAATGCTCATCCGCGAAAGAGGCGGGCAAGATGCTCGCCTCCGAATGGCGAGAAATCTGAACGGCACTATTGGGAGTGGCAGTCGAGATCCTGTCCGGGGCGAGGCGAAGCCGCCGAAATGTCGGCGAAAACATGACCGTCGCGAAGATCGCAAGGATATGTGCGGAGACGCAGCGCCGGCATGCTCTCGTCGGTCAGGCCCGTTTCGAGATTCCAGGGCCAGTAATGAACCGGGCAGATGATGTTGCCGTCGCGGACGTCGGCACCCCCCAGCGGGCCACCGGCGTGCGGGCACGTGCAATCGGTGACATAGAACTTGCCGGCGTCGTTGCAAACAACGAAACAACGGCCATCCACCTGGACTCGCACCGCTTTTCCGGCGGGAACGTCGGCAGCAGCGATGAGGCGTTGATAGTTTTGCATGCGGTCATCTCCGTTCGGTGTTCTGCCTTGCTTTGCGGTCGATTACGAATGATCCAGGAACACTCGCCTATCGACGCGCGGCCAGCAGATTGCCGTAAATTCGGTCCAGCTGATCCACCATGTATCGCCAGTCGAAGTGTTGCAGGCACGTCTGACGGCCGGCTTGGCCGAAGCGGCGGCGACGCTGCGGATCGGCGGCTAACTCGACCATGGCGTCGGCCAGGGCATCCACGTCGTTGAGCGGTACGAGCATACCGGTCTGGCCGGGGATCACCACTTCAGGCGCGCCGTCGATGTCGAATGAGATGACCGGCACTTCCATCAGCAGGGCCTGGACGGCAGCGCGAGGCAGCCCCTCCCATTGCGAGGCGTGCACGAGTATGTCCATACCCGCAGCCATGCGGGCGACTTCGTTCGGAGGTACCAGGCCGGTCAGATGCGTGCGATCGCGCAGGCCGCGATACTCGAGTTCCTCCTCGTACTCGGTCCGTTGAGCTCCGTCGCCGACCCAGACGAATCGCAACGCCGGGTTTCGGCGGGCGGCGTCGGCCATGGCGGGAATCAGCTTTTCGTAGCCCTTGTTGCGGAACAGTCGGGCGATGGCACCCACCACCACGTGCTCGTCGCTGAAGCCCCAGGACGCACGAATGGCAGCGCGGTCGTACCGGTCAGGCGAAAACCAGTCGACCTCCATGCCGGAGTAGACCGTGCGGAACTTCTCGCGGGGAGCGATGCCGGCTTCGGTGGCCTGATCGATCATGGCGTCGGCCACGGTCACCAGGCAATCGGTAATCCGGGCGGCCCGCTGCTCGAGGAAGCGGTATAACGACTGCTCCATCCAACTCTGGGTGCGGTTGAAGCTCATGCCGTGGATGGTGTGGACGACGATGGGCACACGCGCGGCACGGGCGGCGAATCGGCCGATGATCCCCGCTTTGCTGCTGTGCGTGTGCACGATGTCGGGCCGGATCTGCCGCAGAATCTCGACGAGATCGGTATAGGCTTGCCGGTCGGCCAGCGGGTTGACAGCCCGGCGCAGGCTGGGCAGCACGATCACGTCATAGCCGGTGGCCCGGGCTTCGTCGAGCAACTGGCCTTCGGGGCCGGCCTCCGGTCCGGTGATGAGCGTCACGCGGCGGCCGCGCTCGTGCAGGCCGCGACAGGTGAGGATGGTGTTCTCCTGCGCGCCGCCCACGATGAGGCGGGTGATGATATGGCAGATGTGGATGCCGGAGGCTTGAGCCACTATTCCACCTCCATTTCATCGTGGACTTCGGCTGGAGCTCCGGCTCGAGGGGTGGCGTCGTCGGCAAAGCGTCGAATATATGACTCTGTGGGCCGAGTCAGGTCGTAGCGGACCCATTCGAGGCACAGGCCGCGGGCCGGCGCGGTCGGGCCAGCTTTGGAGCGATCGCGGCTGGCGAGAATCTCGCCCGCATACTCGGGCGGCCAATGGCCGCGGCCGATCTCGATGAGCGTGCCCACCATGTTGCGGACCTGATTGTAAAGAAAGCCCGTGCCCTCGACGTCCACGTGAATCTGCTCGTAGCGGCGATAGATCTCGATGCGCAGGACGGTGCGGACGGTGCTCTCGCGCTCGCTGCCCTTGCTGGCGAACGCGGCGAAGTCGTGCGTTCCGACGAGCAGGGCAGCGGCCTGTCGCATGCGGTGCACGTCCAGCGGGTGCCAGAAGTGGTAACGGTAGCGCTGGAGCATCTCTTCGACGGGCCGGCCGGGGGCGTTGTGGATGCTGTACCGGTACAGCTTGGAGACGGCATCGAACGTGGCGCGAAAGCCCAGCGGGACTTCGTCGGCCCGCAGGATGGAGATGTCCTTGGGGACGCGGCTGCCGATCGCCTTGCGAAGGTTGTCGCAGGGGATCTCGCAGGTGGTCTCGAAGTTGGCGACCTGGCCGCGGGCATGGACGCCGGCGTCGGTGCGTCCCGAGCCGATGAGCGAGACCTGGTGATGGACGACGCGGCGGATGGCTTGCTGGATGCACTCCTGGACGGTGCGCAGACCGGGCTGGTGCTGCCAGCCGTGGAACTCGGTACCGTCGTAGGCGATGAGGAGTCGGATGTTACGCGGCATGCGTCGATTCTATTGGCGATGGGGTGGGGGTTCAAATCACATGGTGGGGCGCAGTGACGGGGCCGATTCGGCGGGAAAGCGCACTGATGAGGGGAAGAGGCGGCAGGGATAAACCCCGCCGCTCGCGGAAGCGGGATCGTTGGGGTCGTGTGAAACGGACGATCAGGCGACGAGTTCGCCTTCGAGCTTGCCCTTGAAGCGATTGCGCAGACGAAGGATCACATCCTTGTGGATCTGACTGACGCGCGATTCCGACAGGTCGAGAACCACGCCGATCTCGGCCATGGTCAGGTCCTCATAATAGTACAGGATGAGGACGAGACGTTCCTCGCGGGACAGACCGCGGGTGATGAACTCGGTGAGCATGGCATGAGCCAGGCGGGCCGAGGGGTCGGTCTGGTCGGGATCGCCGATGTCCCAGGCTCGGTCGTTGGACCGGCCGCGGGAGTCGGAGCGAGGATCCATGGCCGAAAAGTGCACTTCGCGGCCGAGCTGGCTGATGCGCGAGAGCTGGTCGTAGCGATCCTGCGAGATGCCCATATGCCGGGCGATCTCATCATGCATGGGCGGACGGCCCAGTTCGGAATCGAGCATCTCGCGGACGCCCATGCGACGCTTCTCGAAGTTGCGGACGGTTCGCGACTGGGGATCGAGGCTGCGCAGCCAGTCCATGACCGCGCCGATGATGCGCTGCTGGCAGAAGGTTTCGAACTTGGCCTTGCGTTCGGGGTTGTAGCTTTCGACGGCCTCGATGAGTCCGTCGTAACCGGCGCTGCAGATCTCGTCGTAGCTGATCTGGGCCGGCAGCTTGCGGGAGAGCCGGGCCGCCTGGATGTGGACGAGCGACGCGTAGCGTTCGACGAGCTGGTTGCGCAGCTCATCCTCTCGCGTCTCGAGAAACCTCTTCCAGAGTTTGGCGAGTTCCTTATCGTCTTTCTCTTTGGAGACCTTGGCTTTCTCGCTCTGTGCCTTCATGCCTGACCTCCCGGAACACAGCCGAGCGCTGGATGTACCGCTCACGATCCGCTGCTTACACCAGCGGCGATGAGAGGGCACCGGCGCGGATGAACGAATCCGCGGTCGCAGCGCTTGCAAGCGAAATCACCTGCATGGCCAACCCGTCTTGTCACAAGTGTGTCCGGCGAGGAAGGAAGCCTCCGTGCCGGCACATGATGAGCTCATCCTTGAGCCCATGGAATACAGGCCTGGATCGCTTTCGCCCGGATCGCCGAGGCGGGGTTGCCTCCCCAGGCTCGGCCGGAAGTGAAAGATCCGAACAAAAGTCGGGCCTGCATTCTGACACTACTTATAGCCGAAAGCTCGGTAAGTGCAAGCGGAAAAGCGATTTAGAAGCAATAATTTTTTTGGACGGTTTATGTTTGGGTGTGTTTTTCCCGATCCGCAGCTGTGGATATCTTTGAAAGGACGGTCTCCAACGGCCGGCCAACCTTGCGCCCGCGCGGCCAAATCTATGTTCGCAATCGCTCGAATCTTACTGTTGGTCGCGCAAGAAACGCGCACCGTCTCAGCCCGTTGATCGGGCGGGCGGTGGATAACCTTTCCGATATCCAATACGCGCGCCGACGGCCGTTTTGCGTCACTTGGTCAGGAAAATGATGTTGACGATGACCGACAGGCAGAGCAGGGCGGCCAGGATAAACACCCACACGATGGGCACGCCGCCGCTCGTGGTCTCGCCGCCGGACGGGACGGTGACCTGCTCATCGGTCTCGCGGCCGTCGGCCAGGCTTTCGAGCAGCTTGGCGTCGTACTTCTTGCGGGCCTGCAGCGGAGGCTCGCCTCGGGCCACCCGCTGGAGGTCGGCCAGGAGGTCGCCGATGGAGGCGTACCGGTCGTCCCGGTTCTTGGCCATCATGCACTCGATGACCTCGCCGAGTCCGCTGGACAGCGTGGGCACGATGTGATCGGGCGGCACCAGCGGCTCTTTCAGGTGCTTGTGCATGACCGCGGCCGGCGTGGAGCCCTCGAAGGGGACTTTGCCGGTGACCATGTGGTACAGCGTGGCGCCCAGCGAGTAGATGTCGGCCCGGAAGTCGATGCTGACTTCGCCGCGGATCTGCTCGGGGCTGATATAGTACGGAGTGCCATATGCGCGACCCGCCTCGGCCACCGCCGCCTCCATGTCCGAGGTCTCGCGAGCCAGACCCATGTCGGCCAGCTTGGCGACGTTCTGCTTGGTGAGCATGATGTTCTTGGGCTTCACGTCGCGGTGGACGAAGCCGCGTTCGGCGGCGTGCTCGAGGGCCCGGGCGACCTGGATGACGATGTCGAGGGCATCCTTCTCGGAATAGATCTTCCCGGCGGCCAGATCGTCGTAGACGGTCTTGCCCTCGATGTACTCCATGACGAAGTAGTGGTATTCCCCCGCGTTACCGACGTCGATGGCCTGCACGATGTTGTTGTGGTTCAGCCGGGCGGCGGCGCGGCCTTCCTTATAGAAGCGCTCGACGAACTCGGCGTTTTCGCCCAGCTTGCGGGGCAGGACCTTGATGGCGACGATCCGGTCGAGGCTCAGCTGGCGGGCCTTGAAGACGGTGGCCATGGCTCCGGCGCCGAGCTTGCCGAGGATCTGGTAGCCGGGGATCTGCTGGGCCTTGCGGGCGATGGAGTCTTCCATGTCGCCGCCCAGACGCTGGAGCTGCGATCGGGTCAGGTAGCCGCACTTGAGCATGACCTCGGTCAGGCTGATACGCTTGCCGGCCTGGGCCAGCGCACGCTGCTCCTGGATGCAAACCTGGAGTTCTTCCGGAGTGATAAGCTTGCGCTCGACGGCCACCCGGCCGAGCGCTGTATCTGTGGATGTCGTATCAGCCATCTAACCTACTCCGAGTGTGCTCGGGCTCGGACACGAACCAATGTGCGATGCGTTGCCTGAGCGACCCGTTCCCGTGCGCTGCGAGTGGAGCGCATGCCATTGCCGCGATACTCGGTTGTGCGCCCGGTTTTTCGCCGCGGTACTGTACGGTCGTTGGACGGCGAGTTCAACCGAGGCGGCGTCGCGGCCGGCAGCGGTTCGAGCTCCTGACGATTATACCTTCAGGCCAGGCGATCTTCTTTCTCAATGCTCCTCATCCGCGCATCTTTTCGAGACAATCGACGGCTCGTGGTCGATCGGGCGAGACGCCGGTGAGGGCGGCCTTCGCCTGCCGACAGCATTCGATCTGCTCAGCCGTGAAGGGCGCCGCCGGCCAGTCCGCCTGGCACGGCAAGCCGATTTGGTCGAGCAGCAGCGACCTCAGGCGGTCGATGCCTTGCCCCGTCCGGGCGCTGATGCGAACAGAGGGTTTCCCCTCGCCGCGGGCCGCCTGCTTCGGATGCACCGGCAGATCTACCTTGTTGTATACGTCCACCAGGGGCGTTTGCTCGCCGGCGGCCTGGCCATCGGTGCCAAACAGATCCTCATCCTGCTTATCGGGCGGTTGCGTGAGATCATTCACCCGAATTATCACGTGAGCGGTCAAAACCTGCCGGCGGGCGCGAGCGATGGCCTCGGCTTCGATGGGATCGTCGGTGTGGCGGATGCCGGCAGTGTCCACGATGGTGAAGGGCACACCCTCAATGGCGGCGGGATGCTCGGTCCAGTCACGCGTCGTTCCGGGGGTGTCGCTGACCACCGCGTGCTCGCGTTCGGCCAGAGCGTTGGCGAGTGTCGACTTGCCGCTGTTGGGCTTGCCCACGAGCACGGCTCGAACGCCGTGGATCAGAAGCTGGGCCCGGCGAGCGTCGGCGAGCAAGCTATCCAGGGCGGCGACGGCGTCGGCCGGCGGGCCGCTGCGGACGGCGGCGATGATAGTGGCCACGCGCTCGCGGAGCAGGTCGGGCAGACGAGCCAGCCAGACGGCCGTCCTTCGCGTGCGGGCGGTGAGCAGCAACGGCAGGGCTTTGGCGGCCAGCCGCGTCGGTGTCGGCCAGCAGGTATGCAGCAGTTCGGCGGGCTCGACGATTCGCACGCCCTCGCGCTGGAGCATGAGGAGCGCACGCTGCACGATGCGAGCGCCGCCGTGCAGGTTCAGATCGATGACCTGCTCGCCGGATTCGTTCGTTCGTACGCAGACCACGGCATCGTCGATGGTCTCCGATCCGTCCACCAGGCGGCAAAGTCTCAGTTCGTCGGCTCGCCACTGGGCGAGGTCAACAGGCCGCTGGCCTTTGAGCAGGTGAGGGTTGACCGCGCCAATTGCATTTCGGCCCACGACTTGAATGAGGGCGATGCCGCCAATGGCCGGCGGCGTGAGACAAGCCGCTTGCGGTGGGGGAGAAGTCATGGCTTCGATTTGGTCGCTTGATAAGCGATGACCAGGCCGTCGAGTGCCAGATCGGGCACCACACGATCGATGAAGTCGCACGCAGCGGCGATGGTCTCGGCGTCGCCGCCGGTGACGATGAGTGGCGGCCACTTGCCGATGTCCGTCGCATATCGCTCGGTAATCTCGCGGAGAGCGCCGGTCATCATGGCTGAGATTCCGCCGCGGATGGCGCTGACCGTGTTTTTGCCGACGATCTCCGTGGGCGGGCTCAGCTCGACGAGCGGCAATTGAGCGGTGTACTCATGCAAGGCCCGGGCGGACATGGCCATGCCGGGCAAGATGGCCCCGCCGAGGAACGCACCGTCATCGGCCACGAGGTCGATGGTGACGGCGGTGCCGAAGTCGGCCACGACGCAGGCGGATTTCACCTTTGCGAACGCCGCCGCGGCAGCGCACAGGCGATCCGTGCCTACTTTGCCCGGTTCGGGCAGATCGACGGGCAGCGGCAGATCGAGCTCGTCGCCGACGACGAGCAGCGGTTCGAGATGGCGGGTCTTGCACTCGGTGCGGAACTCCGCGAGGCGAGGCGGGTTGACGGAGCTAACCACGATCGCTCGCTCAACGCCCGCGGGAAAGCTGTTCCAGATGGCCTGCAACTCGTCCAGGGCATCGGACAAACGAGTGATCTCAAAATGCTGGGCTGCGCCGCGGCGATCATTCTTCCACGAAGCCACGGCAATGCGCGAATTGCCAATTCCCACCAGAACGAGATGCACGCCAGAGGCGGAGTCCTGGCCGTTGCCGTTGTGCTTTTCGGCGATCATGATTCGTTTCCTGCGTCGCGGGCCGTGCCGAGATCGTCGTCCGACTCGTCCGGGAATCCGGCGTGCGGCTCCGATGGCTCGGACAGGGCGGGAGCGGGTTCGAAGCGGAGGAAGGGATCGCTGCCCGGTGGACGGCTCGCCTTGGCCTCAGCCTCTTCTCGCCGAGCCTGTTCGATCATGTCCCAGAGCTGTTCGGCCAGGCCGCTCAGGCCGGCGCCGGTGACGCCGCTGATGGCTCGGATGGGATGGCCGGGTAGTTCCGCCCGAAGCTCATCGACGGCTTGGAGGTCCGGGGCCAAGTCGATCTTGTTGGCGACGATGAGTTCGGGCTTGGCGGCGAGATCTTCCGAGTAGGCCTGAAGCTCTTTGCGGATCATCCGGTACGCTTGGATCGGGCTGGGAGCGCCGGGCAGCGGATGCACATCCACCAGATGGACGATGACACGCGTCCGCTCGATGTGGCGGAGGAATTCGTCGCCCAGGCCGTGGCCGGCGTGCGCGCCTTCGATGAGGCCGGGGATGTCGGCCATCACGAAGCGGCGGTAGCCAGGGACCTCGACGATGCCCAGTTGCGGCTCGAGCGTGGTGAACGGGTAATCGGCGATCTTGGGGCGGGCGGCCGACAGACGCGATAGGAGCGTGCTTTTGCCCGCGTTGGGCAGGCCGACCAGACCGACGTCGGCGATGAGCTTGAGCTCCAGGCGGAGCCAGCGTTCCTCCGCCGGCTCGCCGGGCTGGGCGAAGCGGGGGGCCTGCCGGCGGGATGACGCAAATTTGGCATTCCCTTGACCGCCGCGGCCGCCGCGGGCGATGATCACCCGCATGCCGGGCTCGTTGAGGTCTTTGAGCAGGCGTCCCGTGTCGCGGTCGTAGACGAGCGTTCCCGGGGGCAGCCGAATCTCCAGGTCCCGGCCGCTGCGGCCGGTGCGGTTCTGGCCGGAGCCCGGCTTGCCGTTTTCGGCGATCCAGTGGTGGCGACCGGCGAAGTCGAGGAGGGTGGCGACGGACTCGTCGGCCACAAGCACGACGTCGCCGCCTTTGCCGCCGTCACCGCCGTCGGGCCCGCCCTTGGGGATGAACCTCTCTCTGCGGAAGCTCACGCAGCCGGGGCCACCCTTGCCGGCACGCACGTAGATTTCGGCACGATCGATGAACACCGATTAACCTGCAACGCAAACGGCGGGGTGGACGCCCCGCCGAGAATGGTGGGATGCCCGCGCATCCCATCGAAAAGAACCGCCGGGTCCGCGACCCGGCGGCTCTCGAGGCGATCCAACACGTGGGGCGGACGGCTAGTTGGCAGCGGTCGGCTCGATGGAGACGCGCCCACCCTTGTAGACGACGGTACCTTCGACGAGTGCGAACAATGTGTCGTCACGGCCTCGGCCGACGAAGCGGCCCGGCTTGATGGGCGTGCCGCACTGCCGCACCAGGATCGATCCGACTTTGGCATGCTCGCCGCCGTACAGCTTGATGCCGCGATACTGCGGGTTGCTGTCGCGACCGTTACGCGATGAACCTTGTCCTTTTTTATGAGCCACTGTTTTCTCCGAATCGAGCTATAAGCTATGAGCTATAAACGATGAGCCAGAAACGCATCCCTTCAGGATGCGAACCCTTCTTTGTTCGCCGCGTCCGTGTCTCCGCGTCTTCTTTCTATTATCGCATCACCCACTTCTGCCCTTCGGGCTGGCGGCGGGGGATGGATGTCGCCCGGCTCGCCTCACTCCCCGGCAGCGTGTAGGGGATCGCGAGCGTCTTGCGGAGCAGGAAGTACCGCTGGTTGCTCGGACCTTCCGCCTTGTCGGGGTTGAAGGCCGGGTTCTTCCACCGCATGACTTCGCCGGACAGGCCGGCTACGTGTACTGTAAAACCGCGGGCCTTGGGATCGAAATCCCGCCAGATGGCCACACCGTGCCGGGCGCGATCCTTGCCTCTGAGTATACGGCCCGCAATCCGCTCCGGGGGGAGCAGCAGCGGGTCGTTCGCCCGGCGGAAGGCGGCCTGGTAGGCCTCGGGACTGACGTCCTTGCCCGCCGTGACCACCTGCATGGTGTCCGTCACGATCTGGAACTCGGGATAAAAGAACAGTTCCTGATCGCTCTGGTTCTCGACGGTATACAGCATGTACCAGTACACCGTCGGCTCGCTCTGACCCGGTTCGACCACCGACAGCCGCTGGGGGTCATGGAACTTGAAGTGCAAGTTCCAGGCCGCGGAGGCCAAGGCCGGCTCCGGCCGTGTGGCCGGGGTCTGGCCGAAAGCGAGGGAGGCGGTACATAACACCAATGCTGCCAGCAATTTACGCATACCTGCTCCCATCCGTTCCGGAGTCGGTCGGCTTGGCGTTCGGGATCGTCCCCCCTCCGTCGGCACGGATCCTCCGTCCGCAGCGTCGGTTAAACGCACTATTGTAAATCTTCGAGGGGTGGCGTCAAGCGCGGAACAGGGTGCCGACCGCCTGGGAGGGCGGGCCGGGGGGCGGGCGCCCCGCCCGCCTCAGAAGCGGACGGGAGACCCGTCCCCGATGCCCGAGCCCCGGCAAGATGGTCAGTCCTTCGCTCCTTCGATCAGGACGGGTTGGCCGTCCACCATGAGCAGGACGTCGCCTCGGAGTGCGAGGGAGGCCTGGCGGTTTTCGGTTGCGAGCTTCTCGGCCAGTTCGAAATACTCCCGCGAGCCGAAAGTCACCTTTCGCGCCGGGGCAACCTCCTGCGTCCGGTCGGCGATCCGGCTGTCAAACCACTGGCCGTTGCGCTGATAGAAGGCTCCGGTGCCCATCTGCTGGACGTTCGAGATCGTCACGCGGTTCATCCCATCATCGAGGTACGCGTTTCGCAGATTGAGCGTGTTGCTTTGGGCGAGACCCGCGTTGTTGAGGCTTTGGACGACCGCGGCCGCGCCCGACCGGATCTTCATCGCACGTTCGCTCAGGTTGTAGTTCAGTTGCGCCACGACGCTCGCGGAATCGTTCAGATCGGTGCCCTCATGGGCGAGAAAAGCGGTGTATTCCGTCAAGATGCCGAATTGCAGACTGAGCCGGACGATCTCATCCACCAGTTCCTTCATGCGAGGATCGGAAGAGGCGGTCGGATTGGACGGCACGGCCATGGCGTTGGTCATCGTTGCAAGCGCAGCCACGCCCCGGTTGTCCGCGCCGAGTTGCCGGATCGCATCCACGAGCTCGGCAATACGTCGGCTGGCCCAGAGCCGGGGCACGAATGCATTCTGCACGGTCGCGCTGCGTCGGAGAGGAAAACTGAACGCGAACGAGCGTCGGGACCCCAGATAGTTGCCCGACAACTCGAACCGGATCTGATCGGCATCCTTGTACTTGCCGACCACGACCAACTGGTCGTCTTCGAACAGATCGGGCAAGAGAGCAGGGATGACGTCGGAGACGCATGAACTGCCGTCGGCCGCGGCGGCGACCAACGTCGGTTCCGCGAGAATCGGCCCGGTCAGGCGCTTGAATAGTGTCGCCACCTTCACCTCGACGTTCTCGTCTGGGAGGATGAACGTGGGGACGGCCCGGGTCTCACCGGCAATCCGCTCGAGAAGCGGCGTGTTGACATCCATGCCCACGCCGAACGTGAAAATGCGCCGATGGTACGGGTTGGCTTTCATGGCCACCTCGCGAATGGCTACCTCCGAGGTCTGGCCGACCGTCGGCTGGCCATCGGTGAGGAAGAGCACGAGCGGCAGCATGTCGCTCATGGGCTTGATCCGCAGCGCCTCGGTGAGGGCGGCGTGTATGTTCGTGCCGCCGGCTGCGCGCAATTCGCGGACGTACTCGATGGCCTTGCGGGCGCTGTCGGCGGTCTTCAGGACCGGTTCCGGCGAGAACAGCCGGACCGAGTCGCTGTAGGCGACGAGGTTGAACGACTCGCCGTCGCGCAGCCCGCCGATCACCTGCCGGGCCGCCTCCTGGACCTGAGCGATCTTCTCGCCGGCCATGCTCCCGGAGTGGTCGATGACCAGTGTGACCTCACGCCGGATGGCGGGGGTGGTTGCCTTCGTCGGCGGCCGCGCCGGCACGCCAGCGAGCAAGAGGAAGTACCCGCCGCCGATGGCAGCGTCGGGATAGGTTAGAAGCGATGCCGTCATCTCTTCATGTTGCAGCAGATAGGACAAGCGAAACGCCCCAGGGTTCAGGGCCGCCGCGTCGCTGATGCGGACGGCGACCGTGTTCGGCTGCTTTTGGATCATCTGCAACTCGTGTGTGGGCGAGTACACGGTGGCGATGGGACGCGTCGATGAAATCCTGACGTCGATCTTCCAGGGCACCCGGTAATCGAGGCTGTCGCTGCGGGGTAGAACGTAATCCACGCGGGGCCCGTCGGCGGTCAGAAGATGTTCGTAGATGAGCCGGACCCGTTGGGTTCCGCCGGCTTCGACCGGAAACACGCTCGTCCGCACGAGATTGCAGTCGATGAACTCCAGCAGTGCGGGGTCACGCGTGCGGCTCACCAGCGATTCGTAGAGGGTCCGGGCCTCGTGCTTGCGCAGAAGTTGGGCGGATGGCTCCTTGCCGGCCCCCTGGAAGTCGAGACCGCGGACGGCAGCGTCCTCGGGAACGGGCACGAGCAGTTCGGCCTCTTCCCGCACCGGCCGAGGATTGGCCAGATGGACGTCCATGGTCGTGGTCGCAACCTGCTCGACAATCGCCACGTACACCTCGACGCGGGTGATCTGCACCGCGCCCTCGCGACTCGAGCGGGCGATCCCCGCGGCAGTCCGCCAGGACGCCGACTGGGGAACGATGACGTTGGCGGCGAACGGGCTGGCGACCGGGCTGGAAACAGATACTTGGCCAAGGCACGCAGGTCCCAGGCCGGCGAGACTCAGGGCGGCGATCCATGCGGTCGTGCGATCTGTGAGCATCGGGTTTCTCCTGCTGAAAAAGGAATGGTGCTTCACCTGTAGAGATGTACCCGACAGCAGGGGCCTGGAATGTAAAGTGTCTGTAACTTCGAGCCCGGTCGCAGACGGATTAAGGTGCCGGCATGGCGGGGAGGGGCGTCGCTGGCGTCAAGCGGCGAAAGATGGGGCTTGCTCGCGTGTACGGATTGCCGTCCGCGCGGTAACATGCGTGGATGAGCGAAGATATTGCACGAATCTTGATCTCTCGGGAGCGCATTGCCGAGCGAGTCCGGCAACTGGCGGCGGAAATCAGTCGCACGTACGAGGGCGACATGCAAGCCGGGCTGACGCTGGTGACCATCCTGTCCGGAGCCTTCATCTTTGTCTCGGACCTGATTCGTTGCCTGCCTCTTCGGATGAAGCTGGGCTTGATCACGGTTTCGAGCTACCAGGGCACCAAGCCGACCACGGCCCACATTGTGCAGCAGTTGAATACGGATGTGACCGGCCGTCATGTGCTCCTGGTGGATGACATCCTGGATACGGGCGGGACGTTACGGCTGGTCCGAAGCCACCTCGAGCGAGCGCGGCCCAAGAGCATCCGGACCTGCGTGCTTCTCCGCAAGCCGAGCAAGGTTCCCCCCGATGTGTCGGCGGATTTCGTGGGCTTCGACATCGACGATCTGTTCGTGGTGGGCTACGGCCTGGACTTCAACGACCATTATCGAAATCTGCCCGATATTGCGGTTTTGAGGGAAGAAGTGTACCGTGGATAAGTGGTACGGTGACACGGGGCACTGCGAGTCCATGACCCAGACACGTCCTATCAAGGGAACGTCGTTGCCCGGGCGGACCATCATCGGCGATCGCGACCGGTTGCGGACGTTCCAGACCCCGTTCACCGAGCACGGAGCGGCCGGGCAACTCACGCCGGCCAACCTGATCCCCGCTCATCTGCTGGACGGCGACGAGATTGTGATCTTCGCCATCAAGCCTTCGCTCTGGTTCATCCTGTTCACGTCGGCTCGCTGGCTGATCGCGCTGGCGGTGGTGATCGCCTTGACGGCATGGGTGGGGCCGCTGGTGCCCGGCGTCAATCCGCCGCTGGTAATCAAGGCTGCGCTGGCGCTGGCGGCGGCTCGGGTGGGATTCGCGTTGCTGCAGTGGGTCTCGCGGTTGTACGTACTGACCAACCGGCGCATCATGCGGCTGCGAGGCATCTTCAACGTGGACCTGTTCGAGTGTCAGCTCAACAAGATTCAGAACACGTTTCTCACGCTCTCGTGGTACGAACGGCTGGTCGGCCTGGGCTCCATCTCGTTCGCCACCGCCGGAACGGGCGGCGTCGAAGCGTCCTGGATCAATCTGCACAATCCGCTCGAAGTCCACGAACGAGTGCGATCGGCCATCCACCGGGCCCAGAAGTACGGCAACGGCGTGTAACGCTTCTCTGCTCGTGCAATTGAGCGAGCCGTCTGGCTTGGCCAGGCGGTTTCTTCTGTCATCAGGTGTGACCACGATTCCGGACGAACGCTTCTGATCGCGAGCAGGGTGGGTGGTGGTCCCATTTCAAATGAGTCGGCGGGGGCGAGCCCCGCCGCTCGCGTGATGACTTTGCTTGACGGGCTTGCTGTGCCTGCCGCATGATATGTCCGCACTTTTCGCATCGGATCAGCGGCTCCATTTTCATCGAGAAGGGAAGTGACGGATGTTCATTGTCGAGTCCTACGCAGTCGCCGTCGTACTGTGTGTGGTCACGATGCTGTGCTGGGGGTCGTGGGCGAACACACAGAAACTGGCCAGCAAAGAGTGGCGATTCCAACTGTTCTATTGGGACTACTGCCTCGGCGTGCTCTTGTTGACCGTGCTGTTCGCGTTCACGCTGGGCAGCACGGGCGAAACGGGACGCGGATTCATCGATGATTTGAAGCAGGCAGCCCCGGCGTATCTGGGGTGGGCCATGCTGGGCGGGATCGTGTTTAATCTCGCCAACATTTTGTTGGTGGCGGCCATTGACATCGCGGGCATGGCGGTGGCGTTTCCGGTCGGCATCGGTCTGGCGCTGATCCTGGGCGTACTGACCAATTACATTCTCCGGCCAGCGGGCGATCCGGTATTGCTGTTCCTGGGCGTGGCGGCCATCACGATCGCGATCATCATCGACGCCATCGCGTACCGCCGATTGACGGCAGGGGCACGCACGACCAGCGTCAAGGGCATCGTGCTGTCAATCGTGTGCGGCGTGCTCATGAGCCAGTTTTACCAGTTCGTGGCGCGCTCGTTCCCGGCCGATCTGAAGGAGCTCGGCAATCCGGATAACGCGGGCATGCTCACGCCGTATACGGCGTTGGTCTTTTTCGCCTTGGGACTGTTCCTTTCGAACTTCGTGTTCAACACGGTGATTATGCTCAAGCCGTTCAGCGGTCCGCCGGTGCAGCCGAGCGATTACTTCCGCAAGGGCACGCCGTGGCTGCACATCGTGGGCATCCTCGGCGGGATCATCTGGGGCGTGGGCATGTCGCTCAACATCATCGCGTCGGACAAGGCGGGGCCGGCAATCTCCTACGGCCTGGGGCAGGGGGCCACCATGGTGGCGGCGTTCTGGGGCGTGTTCATCTGGCGCGAGTTCAAGACCGCGCCCAAGGGGACGAACAATCTGCTGACGGCGATGTTCGCGTTTTTCATCGTGGGGCTTTCGCTGCTGATCTATGCCAAAGCCGTCGAAGCCAAGACTCCGGCGACACAGCCGGCCGTGACGCAACCGGCCGAAACGCCTGCTACGGAACCGGTGGCCTGGGCGGCGTGGGAGGTGATGCATGGCTAGTCGCATCGTAGTGGTCGGCAGCTCGAACACGGACATGATCATCCAGGCGGCGCGGATTCCGCGGCCGGGTGAGACGATTCTCGGCGGTCAGTTCACCATGGCGGCGGGCGGCAAGGGCGCCAACCAGGCGGTGGCCGCCGCTCGGGCCGGCGGCAGCGTCACGTTCGTCGCCCGGGTGGGCGACGACGTGTTCGGCGAGCAGGCCATCAAGGGATTCGTCAGTGACGGAATCGATGTCGCCTACGTGACCAAGGACGCGGAGGCGGCATCGGGCGTGGCACTCATCTTCGTGGCCGCCGACGGCGAGAACAGCATCGGCGTGGCCTCGGGAGCGAACGGCCGGCTCTCGCCCGCGGACGTGCAAGCGGCGGCCGGAGCCATCGCCGCTGCCGACGTCCTGGTCATGCAGCTCGAGACGCCCTTGGAGACGGTGCAGGCCGCGGCGGAACTGGCCCATGCCAAGGGCGTGCGAGTCATCCTCAATCCGGCACCCGCACAGCCGTTGAGCGATGCGCTGCTCGCCCGTGTGTCCGTGTTGACGCCCAATGAGACCGAGGCCGAACTGCTGACCGGCATCAAGGTGGATCGCGACGAGGACGCCGGTCGGGCCGCCCAGGCGTTGCGGGCCAAGGGCGTGGGCATGGTGATCATCACGCTGGGAGCCCGCGGCGTGTTCGTATCGTCCGACGAGTTCACCGGGCTCGTGCCAGGCTTCAAGGTGCAGGCGGTGGACACGACGGCGGCGGGTGATGTCTTCAACGGCGCGCTGGCTGTCGCCATGGCTGAGGGCCAGCCTCTGGTGGAAGCGATCCGGTTCGCGAACGCGGCAGCGGCTCTGTCGGTAACCAAGCTCGGCGCGCAGCCCTCGGCACCGCGAAGGGCCGAGATCCAAGCCATGCTGGGGCGGTAAAACGGCCCTTGGGGTGCCGACCTTCGCGCAAGCGGGGGGTTTTGGGGGGCGGGCATCTTGCCCGCCTCAGACCAAGTATGCCACTTATAATGCACGACCCACCGTGCATTGTGGTGCAGGCATCCTGCCTGCAGTGCGCACGCTGGAAGCATGCATCACAACAGGTTGCCGATCATGGATGGAGGTCGATCCCCTTGATGAGGCGGGCAAGATGCCCCCCCCCGACCGCTGCCGTACAAGATTGAGTCAATGGTGTTTCTTGTCAGGCCCCAGCCCCTGCTTTCCTTCCGTGTCCGGCAGTGTTATCTGTGGTCCAGACCCAAGGCGCCGGATTCTCGGACGCTGTGGCCTGCATCCGGCGCTTGCCCGATGCCGAGGTGCAGGACGGGCCGCACCCGGTGGGGATTGGTGAGCGTACAATTGACTGCAGGCTCGTGCGGCCCGCGGGTTATCGGCGGTCGCAGAGCAAGCTTTCGAGGAATGTACTTCCATGAGCGAGACGCTCCAGGATAGACCGAAAGCATTAGCGGCCGTGTCCGCTCTGGTCGAGGCGGGTCGGCCTGTAATCTATGTGCAAACGCCCGAGGAAGAGCGGGTCTTGTCGCTGGTCGAACAACTGGCGGCATCTAACATCGGCGGCGCCAAGAGCGAGGTCTTCGTGTGGAGCGCGACCGAGGGGCTGACCCAGCGAGGCCGGCCTTACAAAACGCAGCCGGAGAACGCTCGGGCCGTCCTGGACTTTGCCCTCGCATTTCCCACGGCGGCGTTCTTCGTGTTGAAGGATTTTCACGACTACCTGCGGGATGGTGCCGACGTGCGGCGGCGGCTCCGCGACGTCTACCACGAGTGCGTCAACTCGGGCAAATTCGTGGTGATCTGCTCACCGTTGAAACTCATCCCCGCCGAGCTCGATCGTGAGATGGCGTTCGTCAAGCTGCCCCTGCCCGACCTGGGCGAGATGGAAGAGCTGGTCAGGACGGAGGGCAAGCTGCTGACGAAGGACGAGCCGTCGCAGGAGGCCGCTTACGTGCTGGGCCGGGCGTTGCAGGGGCTCAGCTTCAACGAGGCACGGCATGCTTTGCGTTACGCAGTGAGCCAGGCCGGCAAGCTCGATGAGACCGCGGTGCCATTCCTTCAGGAGGAAAAGCGGCAGCTCGTACGCAAGACGGGGCTGATGGAATATGTGCCCGATACGGTGAACATCGATCAGCTGGGTGGCCTGGACGCGCTGAAGCTGTGGCTTCGGCAGCGGCGCGACCTGTTTTATTCCCGAGACAGCCTCTCGTCGGAGATCGTGCCCAAGGGCGTGTTGCTGATGGGCGTGTCTGGCTGCGGCAAGAGTCTGTCGGCGCGGGTGATCGCCAGCGTGTTCGGACTGCCGTTGTATCGTGTGGACATGTCGCAGGTGTTCTCGAGCGGGCTCGGCAATGCGGAACGGCAATTCGCCGAGGCCTGCCGCACGATGGAAGAGATCGCGCCGGCGGTGGTGTGGTTCGACGAGATCGAGAACAGCCTTTCCCGAGCGCACGCGGATAACAGCGGCGTGCTCGATCGCATCTTCGGCTACTTCCTCACGTGGATGCAGGAAAAACCGACGGGGCTGTTCGTGGCCGCCACTGCCAACCGCATCGACCTGCTGCCGGCCGAGATGATCCGCAAGGGACGCTTCGACCAGGTGTTCTTCATCGATCTGCCCGAGAAGGAAGAGCGGCTCGAAATTCTGCAGATTCATCTGCGGCGGCGCAACGTCGATCCGACCGGCCTGCCGCTGGATTTGATCGCCACACGCACGGAAGGCTGGACGGGCGCGGAGATCGAGCAGTTCGTGGTGTCGGCATTGACCGCGGCACGGCTCGATAATCAGCCGCTCAGCGACGCGCATCTATACGACTGTCTCAAGGAAATCGTTCCGTTGTCACGGACGATGAAGGAGCAGGTGGCCGCCATCCGCGGCTGGGCATTCGAGCGTGCCGTCCGAGCGACGTCGAAGAACTGATTTATGAGCTATGAGCCTTAGGGCTGTGAGCTATAAGCCAGCGGAGTAATCGGTTCGCGAAGGCTCGCTGGTCGCGAGAACGAGCGTTTTCAAGCGAGCGGCGGGGCTTGACCCCGCCGTCTCTTCTCAAATGCAGTGTGCTTGCGTCTCCTGCTCTCCTGTCTCCTGGCTCCTGTCTTCTACCCTACTCGTCCTACCGACTCGCCTTGGATAGTATCTCCACCTGCGAGTTCTGATCGAGATTCAGCGTCGTGATTTCGCCGTCGGGCTTCCGCAGGCGCACGCGAAGCAGCCAGAGCTTGGCACGCTTGCCGTGGGTGAACCAACTGCCGGTAGTCTCGGGCCGGCAGGCGATGACTTCGCCCTCGACCTGTGTGACCCACGTCTGGGCCATACCGACGATTCGCTCGGTCACGCGGATGCGATCGCCAGGCGCCAGTTGTGGAAACGCGGCCATGGCCAACATCGGCTTGGATTGCGGGACGGTACTCATGTCCATGAGACTTAATTATAGACGGTCGTGCGCGGGCCGGCCACGCGTGCCCGTGTCTGCCGGGACGCTGCCAGGTCCACCGCGCGTCCTTGCGGGATGCCCGCGAACAAATCGCAAACCGGCTCATCCGCCAGCGTCGGCTTTTGAAACGTTCAACGGCACGAACGCCGGTCCAGGCGGCGGAGCCGACGTTTCCGGCGTGGGGCGGTCGTAGCCGGCCAGGTCGCTGGGCACGGGAACGGTCGCCTCGAGCCACTGTGTCGGCTCGGCGATCTGGACGATGCCTTCCTCCAGTGCCGCCGGCAGGAGCAGGACATTGCCCTTGCGGAATTCGAGCGGCGAGCCGCCTTTCCATTCCACACGGCCGCTGCCTTCCAGCACCATCCACACCACCGGCTCGGCATGCGGAATGTCGCGGCGAGTGCCCGCGCTCATGCGCACGCGCTCGATCGTGAACGACGGGCAGGACACCAAGCGCGTCACGGCGGTCGAGATCGTGCCGATGTGCGTCCGCTCCTGCATGGGCGGCGGCGAAGGCGAGTCGAAGTCGATGCACTCGATGGCCTGGTCGAGGTGCAGCTCGCGCGGCCGGCCGGTGGACGGATCGACGCGTCCCCAGTCGTACGTGCGGTAGGTGACGTCGGACGGCGTCTGGACCTCGGCGACCAGCACGCCGGCGCCCAGGGCGTGAGCGGTGCCGCTGGGCAGGTAATAACAGTCGCCGGGCCGTACGGGTACGCGGCGGAGGATGCCTTCGACGTTCCCGGTCAGCATCGCTTCGCGGAAGCGTTCTTGGGTGACGCCCGGTTCAAGCCCGTGGTAGATGACGCTGCCCGGCTCGGCGGCGAGGATGTACCAGGCCTCGTGTTTGACGCGGCAAGCCCCGCCGATTTTGCGGGCGACGGCTTCGGTCGGATGCACCTGCACGCTGAGCGATTCGGCGGCGTCGAGGAACTTGATGAGCAGGGGGAAGCGGCCGTCGACGAGTTCCACGTGGCCGATCAGATCCGAGCCCCATTCGGCGACGAGTTCGCCGAGCGTTTTGCCGCGAGCGGGGCCGTTGACCACGCGCGATTGGTCTTCCTCGAGGTCGGCGAGTTCCCACGACTCGCCGATCGGCTCGGTGCTTACGCGGGGACGGCCAAAATGGGTGAAAATGCGATCGCCGCCCCAGATTTTGGGCTTGTAAATGGGCTCGAACAACAGCGGGTATGCAGGCATACGTAATACTCCCTTCACTCGGCGGTATTCTACGAGGATTTTGCTGTCGTTGAACAGTGTTGTCGTGCCGCCGACGAGCCGGTATGGTGCCGCGGCATGGTGTGGCGGCAGTATCGCAGGTTGATCGGCAGCCGGAATCGGTGGCGCCTGCCGACGGCGTTGGCGGCAGCAGCGATCGCGATTTTGCCCGCCGCCTCGATGGGCGATCCTTCACCCGCCGGTCGTGCCGCCCACCCGAACATCGTGATCATCCTCGCCGATGACATGGGCTTTTCCGACGTGGCCTGCTACGGCTCGGAGATCGCCACACCTCACCTCGACCAACTGGCCGCGGAGGGTGTGCGGTTCACGCAGTTCTACAATGCGGCCCGCTGCTGTCCGACGCGAGCATCGCTGCTGACCGGGTTGTACCCGCATCAGTGCGGCGTGGGTCATATGACCGCCGACCGCGGTCTGCCCGGCTACCGTGGGCGCCTCAACGAAAACTCGGTGACCATCGCCCAGGTCCTGCGCCGGGCGGGATACCGCACGTTCATGTCGGGTAAGTGGCACCTGGGGATGCAGCGGCAGCACTGGCCGGTCGAGTACGGTTTCGAACGATACTTCGGGCAGTTGAGCGGCGCCTGCAACTACTTTCGGCCCGAGCCTCGACGGGTGATGGCGCTGGATGGGCAGGTCTACTCGCCGCCCGAGCGGGAATTCTACATCACGGATGCCATCACCGATTACGCCGTCCGCTTTCTCGACGAGGCGGGCCGGACCGGCGACCGGCCGTTCTTTTTGTATGTGGCCTACACCGCACCGCACGCGCCGCTGCACGCTTTGCCCGAGGACATCGCCAAATATCGTGGCAAGTATCGCGACGGCTGGGACGCGATTCGCCGCCGGCGTTACGAACGCATGCTGCAACTGGGCATCGTGCAGGAGGCAGCCGTTCGGGGGGCGGGCGTCTCGCCCGCCTCAGCACCAGGTGAGAGGCGTGATCCTCAGGGTGGTCCGACCACTTCGGAGGCGGGCAGGATGCTCGCTCCCCAGGCCGCGTTGTCGCCGCGGGCACCGGACGTGCCGGCGTGGCAGGCGGTGCAGGACGTCGACGAGCAGGATCTGCGGATGGCGGTCTACGCGGCCCAGATCGACCGCATGGATCAGGGGATCGGCCGCATTCTCGCCCGCATCGAGCAGCTTGGCGTCAGAGACAACACGTTGGTGTTGTTCTTGTCCGACAACGGCGGTGATGCGGAGGATATCGACGAAGGCAAGCCGGGCGCGCCGGTGGGCACGGCCGAATCGTACCGGGGCTATGCCGCGCCGTGGGCCAACGTCAGTAATACGCCGTTCCGCGGGTTCAAACGGCAGGTGCACGAGGGCGGCATCGCCACGCCGCTCATCGTCTCTTGGCCGGCGGTCATTCACGAGCCGGGGCGGATCACACACGAGGTTGGCCACGTCATCGACTTGATGGCCACGTGCTGCGATGCAGCCGGCGTCGCTTATCCGAGCGATTGGGACGGCAGGAAGATCGTCCCCACGCCGGGCCGCAGTCTGTTACCGGCGTTGACGGGCGAACCGCTTGCTGAGCGGGAGTGCTTGTTCTGGGAACACGAGGGCAATCGCGCCGTGCGTTGCGGGGATTACAAGCTGGTGGCTGTGCACGGTGGGGCGTGGGAACTGTACGATCTGCGGTCGGATCGCACGGAGTTGAACGACCTGGCCGGCGCCCGGCCGGACCTGGTGCAATGGTTGAGCGCCCGCTACGCGGCTTGGGCGGCTGCGTGCGGCGTGGTTGACTGGGATCAGGTGCCCGCCCGAAACGCCGGGCATTGAGGGAGTCTCTTTCGAGAAGGTCGGCGGGGCTGAACGGCATCGCTCGCACGTTGGCGTGTCGAAAAGAGTTGACGCGGTCAACCCCGCCGCTTGGGGGTCGGAATCACGACCGAACTGCTCCATGACAACACTTCCTCACGATGATCCGCGCACCGATGCCGAGTTGCTGGCCGCGTACAACGGCGGCGAACTCGTTCGATGCGCTTTACCTGCGCTATCGCGATTGGGTGGTCCGGGTCGCCCATCGATTCACCGGCCACGCAGACGATGCCCTCGATATGCTGCAGGAGACGTTTGCGTACCTGCTGCGGAAGGCTCCGGAGCTTCAGCTGACCGCCCGCATGACGACGTTCTTGTATCCGGTGATCAAACATCTGTCGCTGGCGGCTCGGCGCTTCGGTGCCGGCGACATTGCCGAGCGTTCGCTTTGCCGTAGTGGACGTGAACGTGGATTCGGGGAATCAGCCGCTGGCGGCATACGAGTGCGGACTGACCGCGGCGCGAGGCGACGTCAAGATCGTGGGCGTCGAGGGTGGCGAACATGCCGCCTTCGCAGAGCCGCCGTATTACGACCCCGCCGCCATGATGAATGACCGCACCGCCGTTTTCGTTTTCGGGGAGCGGGTCGACCGCGTCGGGCGCATCGGTGGCGCACGTTGGGAGGGTTGGGAGGGGGCGACTTGCAGTCGGGGGCGGATCATCTAAAATGAGGGTTCGCTCGAGATCGACCCGGCACGGTACAGTCCGGCGTCGGGGCACGCCAGCCAGGCCTAAGCACAGTTGTGGCAGTGACTTGTGAATGCTTGCCAAACGAATCATCCCTTGTCTGGACGTCAAAGAAGGCCGCGTGGTCAAAGGCGTGAACTTTGTCGATCTGCGAGACGCAGGCGACCCGGTGGAGACGGCGCGCACGTACGAGGAGGCCGGGGCGGACGAACTGGTCTTTCTCGACATCACGGCCAGCCACGAAGGCCGGGACATCATGCTGGAAGTGGTTCGGCGGGTGGCGGAAGAGTGCTTCATGCCGTTTACGGTCGGCGGGGGCATCCGGACCATCGAGGACGTCACCCGATTGGTGCAAGCGGGGGCGGAGAAGGTTTCGATCAACACGGCGGCGGTGTTGAACCCTCAGATCATCACGGAGACGGCTCGGCGGTTTGGCCGGTGCTGCACGGTGGTCAACATCGACCCCAAACGGGTGATGAAGGACGGCCGGGAGTTCTGGGATGTGCACATCCACGGAGGCCGGACCCCCACCGGTCTCGAGGCCGTCGCCTGGGCTCGGCAGGTGGAGGAACTCGGGGCGGGAGAGATCGTGCTGACCTGTATGGACGCCGACGGGACGCAAAACGGCTACGATCTGGAGATTACGGCGGCGGTTGCGGAGGCGGTGTCCATTCCGGTGGTGGCTTCGGGAGGCGCGGGCTGCCCGCAGCACCTGGCCGACGCGGTGACCATCGGGAAGGCGGACGCCGTCTTGGCGGCCAGCATCTTCCACTTTGGAACCTATTCCATCCGGGAAACGAAGGAATATATGGCCCGCCGTAATATTCCCGTGCGGCTATAGAAGCGATCGGCGCGACCGTCTGAAATTTCAGGGACGGACCGCCGCTGCAAGACCCAGCAAGGAGTGGTGATATGTCGTCGGGCGGAAAGATCAACAACGTTGATTCTGAACCCCTGGATATTCCAGGCGGGGAGGAGCAGAACGGCCAGGAGAGCAGCACCGAGGTTCTGGGCGGAACCTCCACGCCCGCGGAGGCCAAGAAAGAGCCGAAGATTCACCGGTACCTCAAATACATGGTCCAACTGAAGGCGTCGGACCTGCATTTCAAGTCCGGAGCCCGGGTTCACATCCGGCATAAAGGCCAGCTCAAGCCGGTGAAAGAGCCCCCGTTGACGCCGCAGCAGGTCGAAGAGATCTGGTTCGAGATCATGAACGACCAGCAGAAAAAGCAGTTGGCGACGTCGGGCGCCGCTGACTTTGCCTACCAGCTGGGCGAGAGCGACCGGTTCCGCGTGAACATTTTCCGGCAGCGCGGCGTGCTCAGCGTGGCGGCCCGGCGCGTGAACTCGGAAATCCTGGACTTCCGGCAGTTGTACCTGCCCGAGTCGATGTACAAGATCACCGAATTTCATCAGGGACTCGTGCTCCTGGCGGGTATCACCGGTTCGGGTAAGTCCACGACCATCGCGGCAGCGCTGGACTACATCAACCAGACGCGAGCCTGCCATATCGTGACCATCGAGGACCCCATCGAGTACCTGTTCCGCGACAAGAAGTCGCTGATCAACCAGCGCGAAGTGCACGTGGACGTGGCGAACTTCCAGGCCGCGCTGAAGTACCTGATGCGGCAGGACCCGGACGTGGTGCTGGTGGGCGAGATGCGTGACGAGGAGACCTTCATGGCGGCCCTGAACGCGGCAGAGACGGGCCACTTGGTCTTCGGAACCATCCACGCCTCGGGTGCCGCTCAGACCATCGGTCGCGTGCTCGACCTGATTCCGGAAGGTTCCCGCGACCTGGTCCGCCAGACGCTGGTGTTCAACCTCCAGGCGATCATCTGCCAGAAGCTGCTGCCCAGCATCAAGCCGGGCGTGCAGCGCGTGCCGGCGGTGGAGATCATGTTCGCCAACTCGACGATTCGTAAGCTGATCGACGAGAAGCGCGACGACGAAATCCCCAAGGTGATCCGGGCTTGTGAAGCCGAAGGCATGATGGATATGAACTCGTGCCTGAAGCGGCTCGTCGAGGAGGAGTTCATCGAAACCGATGTGGCCTACGCCGCTTCGCCGAACCCGCAGGAGCTGAAGATGCGTCTCAAGGGCATCAGCTCGGGCGGCGGCGGAATCCTGGGGTAAGGATCGGCTAGCCAGGCGGGTCGCACGACGCGCGCGAGCCGGGCGAACGGCCGGGCTCGACTCAGTTGGACCGTTACCGACGCAGTGACGCTCGTGGCGAGTGTGCTGCTCGGCGGAAGAGACTCGGCGGGGGCACTGCCTCCGCCGCTCGCTGCTGCTGGCGAGGGTCGGCGGCAATGGTTATCATCGCCCGGTGTTAATGTTCATCCCTCGATCGCGCCCGGCGTTGCGGAACGGCGCCCCGCGATCAGTCGAAGCGCATAGCCGGAGTCTCCATGCACTGCATCCAGCAGAACCGGACCCGAACAACGTCGAACTCCCGCGGTCCAGAGGGGTCGTTGGGTGTCCGTTCCTGGCAGATCGCCTTGGCCGCCGGACTGATACCGGCGGTTCCCGCCCTGGCCGCAGGGCCGTTGGCCGAGTTGCCCTCGCCGGGCAACTTCATCAGTCCCATCCGTGTGCTTCTCATCCTGGTCGCCATGATCCCCTGGCTGCTGTTCTGCCAGTGGCTGGACAAGGATCTGTCGCGGCTGCGGAAGATGAACCAGGAGATGTGGAACGGCATCGTCCTGGGCGGCGGAATTGCCGGGCTGGCGATCTGGATATTCCTGCCCTGGCAGACGGCGGGGCTTTTCGCCGCCGGGTTCGGTCTGTGGTTCGTGGTGACGGTCGGCGTGTGTGGCACGTACGTGCTGATCCGCAACAGCCAGGTGGATGCACCCAACCGGGTGTTCACGCCGCGACACATCAAGGCATGGTTCGCCTCGCTGGGCTCCAAGAAGAAGGAAAGCGGTCCTTCGCTGGCGTTCGAACGGGTCAAGCTGACCGGGGCGGACAAGAAGAAGGTGCCCGTGCCTCAGGATCCCAACCAGACCGCCTCCTACGAGGCCGCCCAGAACCTGCTGTTCGATGCGCTGTGGCGGCGAGCCACCGAAGTCGAAATGCTGATCGGAGCCAACGGTCTGCGGGTGGCCTACCGGGTGGACGGCGTGGTGACACCACGCAACGACGTCATGCCTCGCGAGGTCGCCGAACAGGCGGCGGCGTTCCTCAAACGTATCGCCGGTCTGGACCCGGAAGAAAAGCGCAAGCCCCAGCAGGGGCAGATATTCGGCACGATACCGGGAGCCTCGCGCGGCGAGACGAAGATCGAAGTGCTCTCCAGCGGGACGACGCAACATGAGCGGCTGGCGCTGAAGATCATCGGTGACGAGAACCGGCTGCGGATCGCCGACCTGGGTCTGACTCAAGCGCAGCGAGAGGCCTTCGATTCACTGCTGACCGCTCCCGGCGGCCTGATCCTGGTGAGCGGACCGAAGGCCAGCGGTGTGACGACGACGCTCTACGCCGCTTTGCGGTGTCACGACGCGTTCATGGAGAACCTGCTGACGCTCGAACAGCAGCCGCTGATGGAGCTCGAGAACATCACGCAGTATCGGTACGACTCCACCAAGCACGAGGGGAGCTACGCCCGGCAACTCCAGACCGTGCTTCGCCGCGAGCCCGACGTGGTGATGGTGAGCGACTGCCTGGATCGCGAGACGGCCCACCTGGCGGTGACGGCGGCTCGCGGCGGCAAGCGGATCTACATGGGGGTGCAGGCCAAGGACAGCTTCGACGCACTCAAGCGGGTGTTGAGCCTGGCCGGCGACACCGACGGCGTGGCCGAGGCGCTGCGGGGCATCCTGTCGCAGCGGCTGTTGCGCAAGTTGTGCGTGGCCTGCCGCATCGCCTACAAGCCCGATCCGCAACTGCTCAAAAAGGCGAACCTGCCCATCGACAAGATCGAGCACTTCTACCGGACGCCCCGACCTGAAGAGTGCGTGGACGAGAAGGGCAACCCCAAGATCTGCCCGAACTGTCAAGGCAGCGGGTACTTCGGGCGGACGGGCATCTTCGAGATCATGACCGTCAACGATGCGGTTCGCGAGCAGATCAAGGCCGGCCAGCCCGTGAACAGCATCCGAGCCGCCGCCCGCAAGGCCGGTATGCTCTACCTCCAGGAGATCGGCATGCAGAAAGTGATCGAGGGCACGACCAGCGTGAACGAAATGCTGCGGGTCATACGAGATGAGGAAGCCAAGCCGGGGCAGTGAGGAACAGCTGTCAGCTCTCAGCTGTCAGCTATCGGCTGTCAATCGTCAGCCGTCAGCCGGCCGACCGAAAGGCCTTGACGAAGGGATCGAGCCATGTGGTTTTCACTTTTCGCGATCGTATTGATCCTGGCGATCACGTTTTACCAGGGGCTGCTCGGGCTGTTCAGTGCCGCCATCAACTTCTTTCTGGCCGTGCTGGCGGCGGCCCTGGCATTCGGGTTGTACGAAGGGATCTACTACGACTACCTCATCGACCGCCAGCCGGATGACGGCCGGGCCATCGTCCTGATGTCCATTTTCTTCGTGTCCCTGCTGATCATGCGGGTGATCGTCGACCTGCTGATCAAGGACAACATGCACTTTTCACTGTACGTCGATCGCATCGGCGGCGGGATCTTCGGCTTTTTCACGGCCATGATCATCATCGGCACGCTGAGCGTCGGCATCCAGATGCTGCCCTTCCCTTGGCAGTGGCTGGGGTTCAGCCGGTACACCATGTACCAGGCCGACAACGGTGAGTTGGTGTCGCTCACGCCCAAGGACGACCAGGAGACCGAGGCGAGCGTACTGGCTGCCGTGGACCTGAGCAAAGTGAATTTCTCCCGCAACAACATCTGGCTCAACCCGGACGGTTTCACGCTGGCCCTGGTTTCGCACCTGTCGGACAACGCCCTGGCCGGCGGGAATCGCTTTGCCGTCACCCACTCGAACTTGCTGGACGATCTGTTCTGGAACCGCTTCACGCAGATCGGGCAGAAGACCACCGTGGCTCGCAAGAGGGACGCGGTCCGCGTCGAGACGTGCTGGGAACTCCCGGCCAACGCCGTGTATGGGGCTCAGCGGACTGAACGTAATACCAAGATCGAGTTCATCGACCCAGCCAAGAGCAACCAGAAGCTGCAGTCGGGCAACCGCTATCTGGCCGTGCGGGCTCAGGTGGGTAACGATGCGTCGGATGACGGCTCCACGTTCCGGTTCAACACCGGGCAGGTCCGGTTGTTCACCCGCGAGTCGGGCGGGCGCACCGGTTCGTATCATCTGGTCGGCATCGACGAACCGGAGGTGGCTCATCCCAAGGACAAAAACAAGGACTTCTATCGGCGGCTGGCCGAAGGCGAGTCCGTGGAACGCAAGGGCGGTCAGTTCGACTTCGTGTTCGAGGTGCCCAAAGAGGCCGAGCCGTGGTTCATCGAATTTCGTCGCAATGCTCGGACGGAGATCACGCGCGTGGCGGATAAGCCGCCGGCCGCCCGCGCCGCCAAGACCAAGAAGCCGGCCAAGAAGTCTGGTGGCGATGCCGCGGAGGAAGACTCCGGCGATGGCGGCGGCGGTGGCGGCCAGAGGACGAGCCAAGGCAGCACGAGTGCCAGGCCCAGGCCGAACCTGAATCGTCACGAGAACACGGATCGCGGTGCTGAGTCCCGGTCGGGTGGCCGCATCAACCGCAACTCGGCTGATCTGGAAGGATCGTTCTTCAGCAACGAGTTGCCGTTCGAGCTGACCGAGTATGTCAACAACGACGTCGAAGTTCGCGGCGACACAGTGATAGGTGGCGGCGGGCGGATCATCGCGAAGTTCAACGCCGACGATACGCCAATCCAGGGCGCGAAAACGCCGTTGCGGAAGTTTCAGGTGCCGGCGGGCAAGCATCTCTTGCATCTGAGCACGACCCGGTTACGGCCGGGCAGCACGTACGGGCAGGCCATCGACTTCGCCGGCCAGCTCAAGAATGTCGCGGTGTTCGACGAGGCCGGCAAGGAGTATCGGGCCGTCGGCGTGTGGGCGCTGGCCACCGTGGGCAGCGAGCGAATCTTCGAGTTGGTCTATTTCGACGAGACCACGCGGATGAGCGGTGCAGCGGTGCCGAGGACGGATCGGATTCGCCGCGACAACTTCACCAACAATTACTATTACTACTTTCTGTTCGAAGTGCCGCCTCGCACGAAGATCGTGCGGTTTCTGGCCGGTCGCGGCAACGGCGAGGACTTGACCCCTGCCAATCTGGTCGCCCCGGACTAGATCGATCCCACCGCACGAGCGGGTCGCGGGTTTCACCCCCGGGCGGACTCGCGAGTTCTGCAACGGTTTCTCACATCGTCGATCCGATTACGCGAATGGAGCTTTTGACATGAAGTCTCATCTGCTCATTGGCGTCGGTGCCATTGTTTTCATCGCGGTCCTGGGTGTCTCGGCCGTTTCTCGGATACCGAAGCCCAGTATGGCCGCCGCGTCTAAATATCCCGGCGAACCGGTAAGCGGCGACCCGGTCAAGCTGCCGTCGGGGCTCATGTACTACGACCTCAAGGTGGGCGATGGTCCCAGCCCGGCCGGCCCGACGAGCACCGTGCGCGTGCACTACACGGGTTGGCTGGAGCGAAACGGCAAGAAGTTCGACAGCTCGTACGATCGTGGCCAGCCGACCAGTTTCCGGCTGGACGGCGTGATCAAGGGCTGGACCGAAGGCGTGGGCTCCATGAAGGTCGGCGGCAAGCGCAAGCTCATCATCCCACCGGAACTGGGCTACGGCAAGACCGGCAGTCCGCCGAACATCCCGCCGAACGCCCGCCTGGTGTTCGACATTGAACTGCTGGGCGTGGAGTAGCAGCGTCATCACGACGGAAACGCACTGCATTTGAACAGAGTCGGCGGGGGTAAACCCCGCCGCTCGCTGTCTGGCTCACAGCTCACGGCTCATAGCTCGATCCTAAGATCGTCGGGGGCCTCCGGGGGCAGCGAGTTGGCATACTTGGCCACCTCGGGTTCGGGGACAGTCTGGAGGAGCCGCTTGATGATGGCCACCGAGTCGATGCCCTCGGCCTGGGCGGCGAAGTTGCAGGCGATGCGGTGACGCATGACCGGGATGGCTGCATTCTGGATGTCGCGGAGGCTGACCGAGTATCGGCCGTCCATGGCCGCGAAGGCCTTGGCCCCCCAGATGAGGCATTGGCCGGCACGCGGGCCGGCTCCCCAGTCCACCATCTTTTTGACGAAATCCGGTGCCGTCGGGTCACTCGGCCGCGAGGCCCGTACGAGCCGTGCCACGTACTGGATCACGTAGTCACTGACCGGCACGTGGGCGATGAGTTTCTGCATGTTGAGAATCTGCCGGTCGTTGAGCACCTTGGCCAGTTCGATGTTCCTGCCGCCGGTGGTCTCGGCCAGGATGCGTTCCTCGTCTTTCAGTGCCGGATAATCGACCCAGATGTTGAACATGAACCGGTCGAGCTGCGCCTCCGGCAGGGGGTACGTGCCTTCCTGCTCGATGGGGTTTTGCGTGGCGATGACGAAGAAAGGATTGGGCAGCGGATAGGTCTCCTGGCCGACGGTGACTTCGCGTTCCTGCATGGCCTGCAGCAGAGCGGCCTGCGTCTTGGGCGGCGTGCGGTTGATTTCGTCGGCCAGGATGATGTTGGCGAACACCGGGCCTTGGACGAAACGGAACTCGCGGCGGCCGCGCTCGGGCTCGTCGATGATGTTCGTGCCGGTGATGTCCGAGGGCATCAGGTCGGGCGTGAACTGGATGCGCTTGAACGAAAGCGTCATGATCTGGGCGGCCGTCGAGACCATGAGCGTCTTGGCCAGGCCGGGCACGCCCACGAGCAGACAGTGGCCGCGGGCCAGGATGGCGGCGAAGATCTGGTCGAAGACCTCCCGCTGGCCGATGACCACCTTTTCGACCTCGGCGATGATCAACTGGTAGCTCTTGCGGAAGCTCTCCAGAAGCACGGCGTACGATTCGCTGGCCATGGACGGACCTCGGTGAAGAGGGGCCTGGGGGCTGGGAACTGGGGCCTGGATACCACGGATTAGCGAACGTCTTTGGTTGCCGACGCTCTCGCCTTTGTGTACAGGCATCCTGCCTGCACGTGCACGCTGGAAGCGTGCACCACAACCGGGGGCGCCGGCCCCCAGTCCCCAACCACTATGAACTACTCACAACAGACTCGAGCGTGCCGAAATAATGCTCGAAAAACGCATCCGGGTCCACACGGATGGCGATTTCGTGCGGCTTGGCGGCCGCCTCGGTGCGGAAGTCCGTGTAACCCATCAGCCGCGGGCTGTGCAGTTCGACCTCCACGAGTCCAGCCTGATATTGGCAAAGGCCCGGCTCGAAGACGGCCGCGGCAGCGAGTGGGTCGTGAAACGTAATGTACGGGTGATCGCGGGACCACACGTCGGCCATTTCGCGGAGGATGGAGAGCCGACCGTGGCTGGATCGCCGACGACACTCGTCGACAGGCATGCGGCACTGCGTAGTGACGTCCAGGCCGAGACAGCGCAGGCCGGGCGGGTTCGCCCTGAAGACGATGGCCGCCGCATGCGGGTCGGTCATGATGTTCCATTCCCTGACGCCGTAACCCGCCGGCCGGCTGACGTACACGCCGCCCATTATGACGTGGCGTTTCAAAAGTCGCGGGATCTCGGGATCCACCGCGAATAACAGGCCCACGTTGGTCAGCGGTCCGACGCTCACGAGCGTGATCTCGCCCGGACGCGATCGGATGGTCGCACGCAGGAAATCGATGGCTGCATCGGCGGCAAAGTACTCACGGTGTGGGTAACGTGACAGCACGGATTTCTGCGGCGCGTCGAGCTGCATCTGAGGCACCAGCATCGGCGTGCTCGCGCCGCTGTGGACGGGGACATCGCTTCGTCCGAACGCCCGGCAGATCGCGTCAGCCAGTTGGGCACGCACTTGCGGCTCGCCGGTCACCGTGGTGACGCCCAGCAGTTCGCAGCGAGGCTGGGCCAGCAGGTAGGCCAGCGCGAGGGCGTCATCGATGTTGGTGCCGATGTCGGTGTCCAGGAGGATGGGGAGCGTGTCGGCCATGGTGTCTCCCGGCGGAAACGGGCACCCCAGCATGCCCGAGGACAGTCGTCGCGTACATGGAAGTATACCGCCGAGGGAAGGGGCGGACCCAATTCGGAAAGAATCGGCGGGGGTAAACCCCGCCGCTCGCGGGGGATCAGTCGCGGGCCGGTGCAGCGGCGGCTGCCAGGGCGTCGATGATCTGCTGACGAGTGACGATGCCGAGCATGACCACCGGCTCATCGGGCCGGCCGGCGGGGAAGACCGCCGCCAGCGGGATGCTGCCGCCGGGGGCGAGCTTGTCGATGAGCCGGCCAATCTCCGGACCGCGGGCCGTCCAGTCGGCCAGCATGGGCACGACGCCGTACTTCTCGACTGCGGCTTTGACCTCGGCCGTGTTGAACACGAACGCCGAGTTGTACTGGCAGTTGGGGCACCAGCGGGCGGTGATGTCCAACAGGACAGGCTTGCCGGCTGCCGTCAACTCGGTGAGTTTGTCCATCGAGAAGGGCACCCAGGGCAAGACTTCACCGTCGTCCGCGGCTTCTTTCCCGAGTTCGCCGCTTGCGACCTGGCGACCACTCACGCGATCGACCGCCGCTGCCGAGGCGGGCGGATTCCATTCGATTCCACGTGCCAGGCTGAAGTATCCCACGGCCAACACCACGGCCAATGCGGCGGCCATCCAACCCAGCCGGCCCGCAGGCGAGGTCTTGTACGTGATGAACGTGCCGATCATCCAACACGCCAGGCCCACGCCGGTCAGGAACACGAGCATCCAGACGACGGCCGCTCCACCGAGCTGCCCTTCGAGAATGTGCAGGAAGTAGACCACGGTGCCCATAAGCAGGAAGGCCATGGCCTGCTTGAACGTATTCAGCCAGGGCCCGGCTTTCGGGACAAAGCGCAGCCAGCGCGGATTGGCGGTCAACAGCACGTAGGGCAAGGCCATGCCCAGGCCGATGGTGTTGAACACGAGGAACACCATGGCGGGCGGCTGAGCGGTGGCCCACACCAGCACGGGGCCGAGAAACGGCCCCAGGCAGGGCGTGCCCATCACCGTGGCCAACGCACCTTTGGCGATGGATCCGGCGTAGCCCTCGCGCTCGGCTTTGACGGCCAGGTCGCCCACGCTTTGCGGTACGCCGAGCGTGAACACGCCAAAGAGGCTCAGGCCGAACGCAAACACGATACTCGCGATGGTGATGGTGAACGTCGGGCTCTGGAAGTGCTGACCCCACACCATGCCCAACGCGGTGGCCAGGATCGCCAGCACATTGAACACGATCATCATGCCCAGCGAGAAGGCCAATCCCAGCTTGAACACGCGAGCGGGAGATTCGGTGGCCTGCTGCACGAAGCTGAGCACCTTGATCGAGATGACCGGCAGCACGCAGGGCGTGACGTTCAGAATCAGCCCGGCCAGAAATGCCAGGATGAGCCACACGAGCATGGAGTGCTCTTCCTGCACGCGAGTGGCGTGGATGTCGCTGTCGAGCGTGAAGCCGCGGGAGCTTGGGGCTTGCGACGGTTCCGCTTGCCCACCCGGCGCGGCAGGCGCTGCCTGGGCAGCGGCGGCTTGGAAGATGTCCGTATGCGCAGCCGCCGGCGTCTCGTCCGCACCGGCAACAGGCACTTCGAGCGACCACTCGGCAGCGGTGGGGGGATAGCAGGTGCCCTTCTCATCATCGCAGGCCTGGTACGTCAGCACGCCCGAGAAACGAAGCGTGTTGATGGAGAGATTGCCGTCGGCCTTCACCGGCAGCGTGATGATGGTTTGACCGCGATAGACCGAGAGCTTCTGGCCGCTGGATTCCTCGATCTTGCCGGGCGGGAAGGCCGGTCGGCCGATCTCGACACCCTCGACGCGTTCGGGAAAAACGTCGGTGGGGATCAGCCCTTCCTCGAGCGGCTCGTGCGAGTTGATGTGGTATCCGGGTTCCACGTCGAACACGACCGCAATCGAGAAATCCGCACCGGGCTTGACCTTCTCCACACTGGCGACCGCTCGCAGGTTCTTCAGGTATGCGGCCTTGCCGGCCTCGACGGGCAACTGCTTGCGGGCATAGCGGAAGTCGCTCTCGTTGGCCGGCTTGACTTGATCAGCTGATGCGACGACGGGCAGGTCGATCGAGAGCGACTTGTTGCCGAGATAGCACATTTTCTTGCAGATCAGCCAATTGACGTCCACGCCGATGGTGACCGGTTCGCCGGGGCGGGCGTCAGCCGGGGCCTTCAACGTGGTCAAGAAGGTCGGTTCACCTTCGAGGATGAATGTGTGAGCATCGGCTTCGTCCACGTGCCGCCTTGGCGGCGGGAACCGCATGGGGCCGACCTCATAGCCGGGCGGCAACTTCCATTCAAATGTCGTCTCCAGGCCGCCTTCGCCGTGGTTGACCCAGTAGACGTGCCAGCCCTCGGGAACGGTGAGTCGGACAGCCAGCTCCACCGCACCGCCGGGGACGATCGCCGTCTGGTCGGCCAGAAGCTCGGCCGTCACCTCGGGCTTCTCAGCGGTGGTGGTTGTACGGCCGGAGAGCCCCGGCAGTGAGGGCAGCTGAGCGTACGCCGTGCCGGCGATCCCTGATACCGTTACAAGCAGAGCTGCCAAAAGGGCTGTGAAACCAGGGCGACGAACACGCTGCATGAGCCACTCCTCGCGAAGCTTCCCGGTATTCAGCGAGATATTTTGCTCCGGAGCGTCGGGGCAAAGCCACAAAACCGGCCGGGGCCTATTGTAGTAAATACGACGGGCCGGACCGCAATCTCGGGAACGCGCCTCGTGGTTTTGATGATCTTAGTTGTAGTCTGGCTGTAATTCCGGATCGGGCGACGGTCTCGGCGAATCCGGTAAACCCATTGAGGATTTAGAGTTGGGAATGATCTTGATCTTGGTTCCGCCTTGACGGCGTGGAGGGTCGCCTTATAATAAACCCTTAACGGACCGCGCTTGGAAACTGCGCGCGTCAGTTTTTCTTGGTCGCGATTTTGCACGGCACTCTCGCAATTTTTCCGATCCATCTGTCGGATGGTTTTGCGCGAGTGGCGGGTCGCGCGGGGAACACAGGGTCGCGTGGTCGCATGGCCGACCGCGGGTGAACAAGGAGAACGGTTCAGTTGAACGCGTTGCCGGCGCCGAGGTGCCGGCAAGGTGACCAAAGGCTGTCAAAACAGTGCATCAAGTTGCCCCTGCTTGGGGGGCGACATCGTGGGTTCATCGCACCCCACGACAGCCGGGAAGAATTGTGTCAGGGTTGCGGCCGCCCCTGCGTGCGGCGGTCGCGGGCGGCTTTGCCGACGTGAGTTTTTCAGCAGGCTTTGCGGCAGGCGACCTGTCCTGGACGAGCCTGAGGTACGGCGGGATCAACACAGTAGGAGGTGAGTTCTTCTTCCGCTGAACATCGTGATGTCTGTGCCGGGGATACTCGACTCCCCAGCCGGTCAACCGTACCTGAACTGCCGAAAACCCAACTGAACACTCGCTTGCCTGACATCATTGGCTCGGCTCGGGCCTGGTGACTGTCTTCGTCGTCCGCATGCTTCGGGCGGTCCTCTCGCGTTCCCCGTTCACTTCTCACCGCCTGGAACTCCCACACAGATTGAACGTGTAACCACGGGTTCGGGCTTGGCCGTCATCCGTTTGGCGGCGACCGGGCCGTGGTGAATTCTATAGAGGAAGGTGGCATCATGGGACCGTCTGCGATTCTGGCAGACGCCCTGTCGATGAACCTGGTGTTCTTGGCTATCGGGCTGTTGGCTGGCGGCGGGATCGTGTACGTCCTGCTGAACTTTATCGCCAAGCAGCAACTCGCGGCAGCCAGGCAGCAGGCCCTCCAGGTCATCGATGAGGCGAAAAATCAGGCTGAGGTCATTGTTGAAAAAGGCAAGATTGACGCCGAGAAAGAACGCATCGCCAAGCTGAAGGAGTTTGAGAAGCAAAGCAGTCAGATCCGGGAGGAGCTGAAAGAAGAGCAGCGGCGGCTGGAGAAGCGGGAGGACAACCTCGACAAGAAACTGGATGTGCTGGCATCCAAGGAGCGGGCGCTCGACCAGACGGAGGCCCGGCTGGCTCAGAAGGAGTCGGCTCTGGCCGCTCGTGAACAGGAACTTGACGGGATTCTGAAAGAGCAGCGGGCCACGCTGCTGAAGATCTCGGGCATGAGCGTGGAGGAAGCCCGCCAACAAGTGCTCACCCGCATCAAACACGAGGTCGAGCATGACGCCGCCGCCCTGGTGGAAAAGACGCTCGCCGAGGCTCGGGACACCGCCCAGCAAAAGGCTCGCGAGGTGATCATCACGGCCATCCAGCGCTACGCGACCGAGCACACCAGCGTAGCGACGGTCAGCACGGTGGACATTCCGTCGGACGACATGAAGGGCCGCGTGATCGGGCGCGAGGGCCGCAATATCCGCGCGTTCGAGAAGGCCACGGGCGTGGACGTGATTGTGGACGACACCCCCGGCGTGGTGGTGGTCAGCGCGTTCGATCCCGTCCGGCGGGAGATTGCCCGGCTGGCGCTCGAGCGGTTGATCATGGACGGCCGCATTCACCCGACCCGGATCGAGGAAGTGGTGGCCGACGTCTCCAAGGAGGTCGCGGCCCAGATTGTCGAGCGGGGCAAGAAGGCCGGCGTGGAGGCCAACGTGGGCGGCCTGAACCGCAAGCAGATCGAACTGCTGGGGCGGCTCAGCTACCGGACGAGCTACGGCCAGAACGTGCTGCAGCACAGCATCGAGGTGGCTTACCTGTGCCAGATCATGGCCGACGAACTCGGTCTGGATTCGGGTCTGGCTCGACGCTGCGGTTTGCTGCACGACATCGGCAAGGCCGTGGATCACGAGGTCGAGGGTGGCCACCCGCAGATCGGCGCGGACATCTGCCGGCGGTTCGGCGAGCGCGAGGAAGTGCTCAACGCGATTGCAGGTCACCACGGCGATATCGAGGCGACCAGCCCGTACACGCCGCTGGTGGCGGCCGCCGATGCGATCAGTGCCTCGCGGCCGGGCAGCCGGCGCGAATCGCTGGAACGCTACGTCAAGCGGCTCGAGCAGTTGGAAGGCATCGCGTCGAGCTTCGCGGGCGTGCAGCAGGCGTATGCCGTGCAGGCGGGCCGCGAGGTTCGCGTGATCGTCGATTCGACCAAGCTCGACGACCGCATGGCTGCCAAGACGGCGTACGACATCGCCAAGCAGATCGAGCAGCAGTTGACCTACCCGGGGGAAGTGAAGATCACGCTGATTCGGGAAACGCGCTCGGTCGAGTACGCCCGGTAAGGCCGATCGGCGGGCGGGGTTGTTCCAAGATCCCGGCCGTCCCGTGATCGGGTCACAAAAAGGTGATCGAATCAACACAGGCCGGCGAAAGTCAGCGACTTTCGCCGGCCTGTCGCGCGCCGCGACCCCATCGTCTGGGGACGGTGGTCGCGCAGGGCACGACCGCTCGTCGATGGCGAGCCTCGAAATCCGACGCCGACTGTGAGAATTTCAGATTTTGCGGAACTTGCCGTCGCCCTCATTGACGAGCTTGGTGAACCCCTTGGCCTTGAGGTTCTTGTCGCTCAGCATGGAGCGGACGGATTGGGCGGTCGAGACGTTGGGCAGCGAGATGAGCCGCTCGACCGGGTTGCCGCACTCGGGGCAGACGGTCAGCGGCGGATCGCTCATGGACTGCATGACGTCAAATGCGTCCCGGCAACGATAACAGGATTTACCCTCCGGATCTTTGGATTGATACTCATACACCGGCATGTCAGAACCCCATGATCGTTCTATGGCGATCATCCTCTGACCGTGCATCCGCTCTTGCAGGGCGGGCCGGTCTCGGACGCGCCTCGTAATCTGACCATGATATCTTCCGCCTCGCTTTCGATACAGCGGAGGCCGTGTCTCGGTGGACCTATCGCTTATACGATGCGTCGCGGGGCCGAGGTTTCGTAGGGGGCAAGTCCGGCTGTCAGCAGGGCGGCTCTGACGAAACACAGCTCTCTCGAGCGTAGATGGTCCCGTCTGATCCAGCCCGGATCCGACGTCGACGGATTCGCTGAACGCGACCGCGAACCCTCCTTGCCAAAATAGGCGCAGGTTCCTAGCCTGCCGGGCTTTTGGATCGTGGGCCGAGGCTGCCGGCGGGCTTAGAATAGGCGATTGGCGCGGGCGGGCGAAGGCCGAAGCGATCGTGGGCGGAGGCCGGTCGTTGCCGGAAACCCCGGGCCTTGAGGACTGCCGCAGTGTACCGGGCGGTCCGGCTCGCCGGGCGGTATGGAGTCCGAATCCGGCCGTTGCAATTGGGTTTATCGAGGTTATTGCGGAATGGGTTTGCTCGACGGACGCAAGGGACTGATCTTCGGCGTGGCGAACGAACGCAGCATCGCCTGGCATATCGCTCAGAGCCTCGTGGCGGAGGGGGCGATCTGCGGATTCTCGCACCTGCCGGGCGAGAAAATGGAACGGCGGGTGCGCCAGACGATCGAGCGGGGCGGCATCAAGGACCCGTGGTTGTTCCCGTGCGACGTGAGCCGCGACGAGGACATTGCGGCCGTCTTCGAGGCGGCCAAGCGCGACTTCGACACGCTCTCGTTCGTCGTGCACTCGGTGGCGTTCGCCGACAAGGAGTATCTCAAGATCGGCCGGTTCACGGACACGCCGCGACACGTCTTCACGCAAGCTCTGGATATTTCGGCGTATACGTTGATCGCCATGGCCCAACACGCTCGGCCGCTCATGACCGCCGGCGGTTCGATTCTTGCCCTGAGCTACTACGGGGCGGAGAAGGTGGTGCCGGGTTACAACGTGATGGGCGTGGCCAAGGCTGCGTTGGAGGCTTCCGCCCGGTATCTGGCCGCCGAGTTGGGGCGTTACAACATTCGCGTGAACACGCTTTCGGCCGGTCCCTGCCGCACGCTCTCAGCCATGGCCGTCGGCGGC